>ERZ650306.52-NODE-52-length-54855-cov-28.875675_pt1 | contig 54855 bp, 47 predicted proteins | sample MGYA00376242_ERZ650306 | MGnify/ENA primary metagenome ERZ650306 (study PRJEB26733, sample SAMN07839244) | wastewater metagenome | biome: urban; feature: wastewater treatment plant; material: waste water | place: USA: North Carolina | collected 2016-03-31 ... | reverse complement strand
ACGCTCCCTGTGTTCGTCACTCAGGACGATAGGGTACAGGGGTGGGAGATGTGTGTAATGGGATGGATCTGACCAGCCGCATCGGCGGCGACGAGTTTGCGCTGCTCCTGCGCAACTGCAGCACCGATGACGCTTGCCGGATCGTCGACAGCCTGTGCCGCGCGATCTCGGCGTTGCGCTTCCAGTGGGAAGGCCGCGAATTCAGGGTGAGCGCAAGCTTCGGGCTGGCCGAGATCGACGCGTCGGTGGACAGCAGCGCCGCCGCCCTGAAGATTGCCGACGATGCCTGCTACGCTGCCAAGCGCGAAGGCCGCAATCAGGTGGTGCTGCGTCAGCCGGGGAGTCAGGGCAGGTTGGCGTAGATCGTGCGATCGACCATCTTTTGGCACGATTGGCCACCACCGGTGGCAGAACGGCGCGAGAATCCCGGCAAGGCAAGCGATGGATGAACCAAATGGCCGACGACGATAGATGGGCCGAGGGCGCGAAAGACGACGCGCTTCCCCTCGGAGACATGTGCCGTGAGCTCGACGAGCTGACGGCCCGCGAGGTACAGCTGGAGCTCGAGAACGCCGAGTTGCGGCAGGCACTCATCGGCCTGGAGGCTGCCCGGGCCAACTACTTCGATTTCTACGAGCTTGCGCCGGTGGGCTTTCTGACCATCGACGAGCGGGGCACGATCCTGCAGGCCAACATCCGCGCCGCGACCCTGCTGGGGGTCTCGCTGGGCAGGCTGATCACCCAGCCGGTGGCGGGCTTTGTCTGCGAGAGCGACCGGGCGCCCTTTGCGCGCTATTGCCGGCGCATCTTTGATACCGCCACGCTGCAATCCTGCGAAGTGCGCATGCGCCAGGAAAACGGGCGCCGCGTGTGGATGCTGGTGGAAGCCAGCGCGGTGCGGGACGCCGGCGGCCAGCCGGTGCTCAACCTGGCCCTCAGCGACATCGGCGAACGCAAGGAAGCCGAGGCGCTGATGCGCGAGAAGTACGAGCTGCAGGCGCAGCTGACCAAGATCGCCGCGACGGTGCCCGGGGTGATCTGCTCGTTCCGGCTGCGGCCGGACGGCACGTCCTGCATGCCCTACGCCAGCGCCGCGCTGGAGCAGCTCTATGGCCTGCGGCCGGAAGACGTGGTGGATGACTCCGCGCCGATCTTCGCGCGGATACACCCGGGCGACGTGGGCTACGTGAGCGAGACGGTCGCGGCCTCGGCCAGCACCCTGACGGCCTGGCGGGCCGAGTATCGCGTCATCCATCCGACCAAGGGCGAGCGCTGGATCGAAGGCCATTCGATGCCCCAGCGGGAGGCGGATGGCAGCATCCTGTGGCACGGCTTCCTCAGCGACGTGACCGAGCGCAAGCGCATGGAGGTCGCGCTGCGGGACAGCGAGCGCCTGTACCGCGCCATCGGCGAATCCATCGACTACGGGGTGTGGGTGTGCGCGCCGGACGGCCGCAACATCTACGCCAGCGAGTCCTTCCTCAAGCTGGTGGGCATGACCCAGGCTCAGTGTTCGGATTTCGGGTGGTCCAGCCTGCTGCATCCGGATGATGCCGAACGAACCCTCGCCCGCTGGATGGAATGCGTCAAGCGGGGCTCGGTGTGGGATGTGGAGCACCGGTTTCGCGGCGCCGACGGAAACTGGCACCACATCCTGGCGCGGGGCGTGCCGGTGCGCAACGAGCGCGGCGAGATCACCCACTGGGCGGGCATCAACCTCGACATCAGCCGCCTCAAGCGGGTCGAGCAATCCCTGCGTGAGAGCGAGGAGGAGCTGCAGCGCGCCCAGGCCGTGGCCCGCACGGGCAGCTGGCGGCTGGATCTCGTGCGCAACGAGCTGCGCTGGTTCGACGAGAACCACCGCATCTTCGGCGTGCCGAAGGGCGTGCCGCTGACCTACGAGAGCTTTCTGTCCGTCGTCCATCCAGAAGACCGCGAGTTCGTGGACAGCGCCTGGAAGGCCGCGATGAACGGCGCGCCCTACGACATCGAGCACCGCCTGGTGGTGGATGGCGAGATCCGCTGGGTGAAGGAGCGGGTCGAGCTGGAGTTTGACGCCAGCGGCAAGCCGATCGCCGGCATGGGCTGCACCCAGGACATCTCCGACAGCAAGCGGGCCGAGGCCGCCCTGGCGGCGAGCGAATCCCGTTTCCGGCTGGCCATGGAGGCGGTCGCCGGGATGGTCTTCGACTGGGATCGGGAGAGCGATTCGTTCTACTGTTCGGCCGGCTTTACCAAGGTGTTTGGTGGTGTGGGCGAAGTGAAGTTCGACCGGCGCTGGTGGCATGCGCGTATCCATCCGGAAGACCTGCGGCGGATCAGGCCGATGGTGCTGGCCTGCCTGAAGCAGCGCAGTGACCGCCTGCACACCGAATACCGCCTGCTCTGCGACGGCGGGCGGTGGGCGCACATCTCCGACAACGTCCGGATCATCCGCGATGCCCGGGGGCGGGTGACCCGGCTGGTGGGCAGCCTGACCGACATCAGCGTCCGCAAGGAGGTTGAAGCCGCGCTGATGCGCATGAACGACACCCTCGAGGAGAAGGTGGCCGAACGCACCTTCGAGGCGGAGGAGCGGGCCCGGGCGCTGCTGGAGTCCGAGCGCTTCACCCGTGCCACCATCGACGCGCTCAATTCGCCCCTGTGCGTGCTGGATGCGAACGGCGTCATCATCGCGGTCAATCGGGCGTGGCGCGAGTTTGCAGTCGGCAACGGTGGTGATCCGTCGCTGATGAGCGAGGGCGCCAACTACCTGGCGATCTGCGATGCGGCCACCCTGGCGGAGTGTCCGGTGGCCGGCCAGGTGGCGGATGCCATCCGGAGCGCGGTGGTGGGGTGCCGCGACGATGTGTCCATCGAGTACGAGTGCACCTCGCCCACCGAGCGGCGCTGGTCCGTGCTCAACCTGAGCTGTTTTCAGGGTGACGGCCCCCTGCGTCTGGTGGCCGTGCACGAGGACATCACCGAACGCAAGCTGGCAGCCGAGGAGCAGGCCGAGAGCGCCGCGCGCCTCAAGCGACTGGCGGCCCACCTGGAAACCGTGCGTGAGGAGCAGAACACCACCATCGCCCGCGAGGTGCACGACGAGCTCGGCGGCACCCTGACCATGCTCAAGCTCGGGCTGGCTACCACGGTGGATGGCCTGGCGCTGCCGGCGCCCACCCAGGCGCGCTTCGACCGCCTGCTGGAGCAGGTGGATTCGGCGCTCAAGACCGTCAAGCGGATCTCCGCCGGGCTGCGCCCTGCGATGCTCGACACGCTGGGGCTGATCGCGACGGTCAAGTGGTACGCGGCGGATTTTTCGCGCATGACGGGCATCGCCATCGACGTGCGGATGCCGGAACGTCTGACGCTTTCGGTAGTCCGTAACACGGCGGTGTTCCGCATCGTGCAGGAGGCGCTGACCAACGTCGCCCGGCACGCCCACGCTACGCGGGCCTCCATCGTGATGGAAATTCAGAATGGCATGCTGGACGTCGAGGTGCGGGATAATGGCATCGGGCTCGCGGACGGCGAGCGGGACAAATTGGATTCCTTCGGTCTGATCGGAATGCAGGAGCGGGCCCAGTATCTCGGCGGCTGGCTGTCGATCAGCAGCGAACCCGGGGCGGGCACCTGCCTGACCCTGCACATTCCGCTCGAAGACTGGGCAGAAGGCTGGAGAGCAGTGGATGGCGAGCGTATTGATCGTTGATGACCATGCCGTGGTGCGGGGCGGACTGAGGCAGTTTCTGGCCGATACCGACGACCTGGAAATCACGGCCGAGGCGGCGTCGGGGAATGAGGCGATTGCGCTGGTGGAGAAGGGCGACTGGAGCCTGGTGCTGCTCGACATCGCCCTGCCGGACGTCAACGGGCTGGAGGTGCTCAAGCAGATCAAGCGCCTGCGCCCCGGCCTGCCGGTGCTGATCTTCAGCATGTTCTCGGAGGACGAGTTCGCAATCCCGTCCCTCGAGGCGGGGGCGTCGGGTTTTCTCAACAAGGACAGCCCGCCCAACCAGATCCTCACCGCGATCCGCACGGTGGTGGGCGGCGCCCGCTACCTGAGCCCGACGCTGGCCGAGAAGCTGTTGGCGGGGGTGGCGCCCGTCGGGCGCAAGATGGCCCATGAGACGCTTTCGCGTCGCGAGACCGAGGTGCTGCTGATGCTGAGCAAGGGCACCTCGCTCACCCGGATCGGAGAGATCCTGCACGTGAGCGTGAAGACGGTGAGCACCTACCGGGCGCGGATCATCGAGAAGCTCGGCGTCCAGTCGAACGCCGAACTCACCCGCTACGTGATCGAGCACCGCCTCGGCTGAGCGGCGCGGTGCTCAGGCGGCTTCGCGGGCGCGCTTGGCCTCGTTGAGCAGGAAGCGCTGGTAGTCGTCCAGATCGCCGTCGAAGGGCTCGATGCCGCCGCGGGTGACCAGCCAGAACTCGTCGCACACCGCGCGCAGCAGGGCCCGGTCGTGGCTCACCAGCATCACCGTGCCCTCGAACTCGTTGAGCGCCACGCTCAGGGCTTCGCGGGTGGACAGATCCAGGTGGTTGGTAGGCTCATCGAGCAGCAGCAGGTTGGGGCGCTGCCAGACGATCATGCACAGCACCAGCCGCGCCTTCTCGCCACCGCTCATGGTGCCCACCGGCTGCTTGACCATGTCGCCGCTGAAATTGAAGGTGCCCAGAAAGCTGCGCAGATCCTGCTCGCGCCCGGCCACCCAGCCGCTGCGGCCGGCGGCGATGGTGTCCTTGGCGAGGCGGATCATGTGCTCCATCGGGGTGTCGGCGGGGCGCAGCACGTCGAGTTCCTGCTGGGCGAAGTAGCCGATGTTGAGGCCCTTGCCTTCGGTGAGCTCGCCGCTGATGGGCGCCAGCGCCCGGGCGACGGTCTTCACCAGCGTGGATTTGCCCTGGCCGTTGGCGCCGAGGATGCCCAGGCGCTGGCCGGCGTGCACCGAGCGGTTGATGTTGCGCACGATGGTCGTCGGCGGCGTGCCGGCGGGGGCGTCGTCGGGCGGCGGGTAGCCGACGCTCACGTCCGCCATCGCCAGCATGGGGTTGGGCAGGTTGGCGGGCTCCTGGAATTCGAAATTGAACTCGGCGTCGGCCAGCACCGGGGCGATCTTCTCCATCCGCTCCAGCGCCTTGACCCGGCTCTGGGCCTGCTTGGCCTTGCTGGCCTTGGCCTTGAAGCGGTCGATGAACTTCTTGAGGTGGGCGATCTTGTCGGCCTGCTTGGCCACCGCAGCCTGCTGGAGCAGCATCTGCTCGGCGCGCATGTCTTCAAAAGTGCTGTAGTTGCCGCCGTAGCGCACCAGCCGGGCGTTGTCGATGTGCAGCGTGACCGAGGTGATGGCGTCGAGGAATTCCCGGTCGTGGCTGATCACGATGAGCGTGCCGGCGTAGCGCTTGAGCCAGGCTTCGAGCCACACCAGCGCGTCCAGATCCAGGTGGTTGGTGGGTTCGTCGAGGAGCAGCAGGTCCGACGGGCACATCAGCGCCCGGGCCAGCTGCAGGCGCATCCGCCAGCCGCCCGAGAAGCTGTTCACCGGCTGGGAGAGCTCCGACACCTTGAAGCCGAGGCCGAGGATCAGGGCCTGGGCGCGGGCTTCCGCGTCGTGGGCGCCGGCGTCGTGGAGCTCCATGTAGGCGTGGGCCATGCGCATGCCGTCGTCGCTGGCTTCGGCCGCGGCCACTTCGCGCTGGGCGGCGAGCAGCACGGTGTCGCCCTCGATCACGAAGTCGGTGGCGCTCTGCTCGGTCTCGGGCATGTCCTGGGCCACCTGGGCCATGTGCCACTGGCTGGGGATCGAGTAGTCGCCCGCGTCTTCGTGAAGGCTGCCGTTGAGTAGGCCGAACAGGGACGATTTGCCGGCGCCGTTGCGCCCGACCAGGCCGACCTTCTCGCCGGGGTTGAGGGTGACGGAAGCGCTATCGAGCAGCACCTTGGCGCCGCGGCGCAAGGTGACGTTTTTGAGGGTGATCATGGGGAAATGCCGCGTGGGGGTCGCGCATGATAGCGACCGCAGCATGATCGGCCCATGACTATTTTGCCGGCCCCGTGACGCGGGCCGGGATCGGCGGGCTCAGAGCGGCGCGCGGTCGATGGCGGAAAGCTCGCCGTTTACGTCGAAGATCTTCCCATTCACCTCAGGAATGCCGAAGCCCTTGAGGCGCGCGGTGTGCATCGCCAGGTAGGCCTCGGCGCTGGGGCGGTCGGCGAACAGGTAGATGCCGCCGGCCTCATTGGTGGCGGCGTTCTCGGTCCAGATCTTCCAGATCAGGCCGGGCTCCTGGGCGATGGAGGCGGCGAGGCCTTGCAGGGCGTCGGTCATCGCCGGGCCCCAGGGGCCGGAAAACGGGAAATCGACTTGCAGCAGCACGGGCATGGTGACGTCTTTCTTTGTCGTGGATCAACGGTGGTGCGAAGGCCGGGCGATCAAGCCCGCGGGCGGTATGCGGGCCGGGCCCACGGTGCAAGAATATCGCCAACGATCAACGGGAGGAGCAAACCATGAGCAACAAGCACCGTCACGTCCTTGAAGCGATCTTCCGCGAGCCGGTCAGCAGCAACATCCAGTGGCGCGAGGTCGAATCCCTGCTCAATCACCTCGGTGCGGATGTGGACCCCAGCCACGGGGCGCGCTTTCGCATCATGCTCAACAAGCATGAGTTCTTCATCCACCATCCTCACCACGGCAACGAATTCACCAAGCAGGAGGTCAAGCACCTGCGCGAATGTCTCGCCGCGGCGGGGGTGAGCCTGTCGGCCTACGACGAGGCGCACTGAGTTCTCCGGTTCAGGCGGCGGGCCTCATGTGTCTGCTGTCCAGTCGTCGACCGCCTCGGCGGCCTGTTGGCGGGCCAGGCGTTCGGCGTGTTCTGCGTCGGCGGCTTCGATCACCTGGATGACCTCATCCAGATTCACGTCGTCGGTAGGGTCCTCGAAGCGGCCGGTGAGTACGCTGTTCGGATGGAGCGAGCCGGCTTCATAGAGCGCCCAGATTTCTTCGCCGTAGCGGGTGGTGAGCAGTTGCGGGGCGAACTGGCCGAAGTAGTCGGCGAGGTTGTCCACGTCGCGGCCCAGCATCCGCTTTGCGTTGCTGTTGGCGGCGGCATCCACTGCCTGGGGCAGGTCGATGATCACCGGGCCGCCCGCATCCACCAGCACGTTGTATTCGGAGAGGTCGCCGTGAACGATGCCGGCACACAGCATCCGCACGACCTGACGTATCAGTGCCGCGTGGTAGGCCAGCGCGTCTTCCTCGCTGAGGGAGAGATCGTTGAGGCGCGGCGCGGGTTCGCCGTCGGCGTCGGCCACCAGCTCCATCAACAGCACGCCTTCGTGGAAGTTGTAGGGCGTGGGCACCCGAACGCCTGCGGCGGCGAGTCGGCGCAGGGCGTCCACCTCGGCGCTCTGCCACGCGGCCTCCTGCTCCTGGCGGCCGTAGCGAGAGCGCTTCGCCATGGCGCGGGCCTGTCGGCTGTTCTTGATCTTTCGCCCCTCGGTGTAATCCACCGCGGTGTGAAATCCGCGTTTGTTGGCCTCTTTGTAAACCTTGGCGCAGCGGATGTCGTCGCCGCAGCGGACGACGTATACCGTGGCCTCCTTGCCGCTCATGAGCTGGCGCAGCACGCTGTTCACCAGCCCGTCGGTGACCAGCGGTTCGAGTCTCGCGGGTGTCTTCATGCGCAGGTGCTCGTCGGGGGCTGCTTGACGTAGGCCGTCAGCAGATGTTGTTGCATGTCGCAGCCTTGCCGGTCGCGGCCCGGCGACGTTTTGCCGCAGAAGGACACCTCGATGTGAGCGTTGAGGGCTTCAGGCGCGGCCTGTATGTTGGCGATCGAGTGTTCGAGGGCGGCGTCCTGGCGGAAGATGTGGCTTTCCGATTGCATTGAGTGGTCCTGCCCGGTCGGGCGTGAAGGGGGAAAGGCCTGTCGGCTTGGTCGACTGGCGGAGTGCCCGATGGGCGTGCGGGAGGATGGGGGCGAGGTGCCGGGGCCAGGATAAACAGCACCGGGCTGGGGACTCGAGGCCGCGATTATCGTCTATCGCGGTAGTCCTGGCGCTTCATTCGACACGCCCGCGATTGGCCTTCACGGCGCTGCGCCGGGCCTTGCCCTCCAGCCGGCGGGTGACCGACCCGCGGGTCGGCCGGGTGGGGCGGCGGGGCTTGGCCACCACCGACACGCTGTCGATGAGTTCCTGCAGCCGCCGCAGGGCTTCGGCGCGGTTCTTCTCGAGGCTGCGGAATTCCTGCGCCTTGATGATGACGATGCCGCCCTTGCTGATGCGCTGGTCACCCAGCCGGAGCAGGCGCTCCCGCAGATGTTCGGGGAGCGACGAGGCGGCGATGTCGAAACGCAGATGCACCGCGCTCGACACCTTGTTCACGTTCTGCCCGCCGGCGCCCTGGGCGCGGATGGCTGTGAACTCGACTTCGTCTTCGGAGATGGGGTGAGCGGGGCGCATGGGCGGCACTTTACCTCAAGGCCGCTGCGCGCCTTCGCCCAAAGCCGGCTTACACCTGCACGATGCCCAGCGTGCGCAGCCCGATGAACAGCGCGGCGCCGATCAGCAGGTTCTTGAAGCTCACGTAGCAGATCATGTCCATCACAGTGGCACGGCGGTAGAGGTGGCCCCACCACGGGCCCTCCTTCACGTAGGGCTTGGCGTCGAGGCGGACGATCACCTCGAAGACGCTCCAGCCGAACCACCAGCCGATGATCGCGCCGGCCTCCAGGCGGCCCATGGCGGCAAGCACCCAGGCGACGGTGGCGGCGATCGCCAGCGCGAAGCCGGCGCCCTGGATGGCCTTGCGGGCAGGCTGGCCGCGGCCGGCCCAGGGCCACAGGTGATCCCACAGCTCGGCAGCGAGCCAGGCGACGCCGTGGGCTTCGCCGTAGGCGGGCTGGCGCAGTTCGTTGCGGTCGGCGATGGTCATGCTGCGGCTCCTTCCTTTTTCTTGTCCACCGGGGCCGGGTGGATGGGGATGAAATAGCCCTTGCCGTCGATGGGGGTGAGGGGCTGACCAGCCTTGGTGCGGCGCTTGCGCTCCTGGGCCAGGGGCGGGCAGGCGTGGTCGTCGTAGTAGAACACCATGCAGTCGAGGCACAGCATGCACTCGCGCTGGTCGATGTTGCCCTTGGCGTCGATGGCGAGCGATCCGCAGCCCTTGGCGCAGGCCTTGCAGCTGGTGCATTCGTCCTTCCGCTTGAGGCCGAACCAGCGGAAGGTGGTGGGCATGGCGAGCGCCGCGCCCAGCGGGCACAGGTACTTGCAGAAGGGCCGCTCCATGAAGATCGCCAGGCCCAGCAGGCTGGCCGCAAACAGGCTGTAGGGCCAGCTGCGGTTGGTGATGCCGACCAGGAAGGTGGTCTTGAAGGGCTCGACCTCGGCGAGCTTCTCGGCCAGCCCCATGCTGAAGAACGATACCGCCAGCAGGCCGAAGAACACGGCGTACTTCACCCACTTGAGCTTGTCGTGGAGCGCCTGGGGCAGGTGGAACTGGAAGCGCTTGAGGCCCACCGCCTGGCCCACCTTGAAGAGCAGCTCGGAGAGCGACCCGAACGGGCACAGCCAGCCGCAGAAGAAGCCGCGGCCCCACACGAAGGTGGTGACGATGATGAAGATCCAGAACACGAAGATCAGCGGGTCGGACAGGAAGAGCTCCCACTTCCACTGGAACAGCAGCGAGTGGAACCAGGTGAGCACCTGGGTGATGGACGGCTGGGCCATGGCGTAGAAGCCGACGAAGCCGATGGAGAGCACCCAGCCGGTGTACTTGAAGGCATTCACCGGCCATTTGTTCTTGTGGGTGGAGCGGCGTACCAGCTTGTCGCGGCTGGCGTAGGCGGCGGAGAGGGCGAGCAGCACCACGATGAAGGCGCCGATCTCGACGGCCCGCTCCTTCCAGACCTTGAGCCAGGTGGGGTCGGGCTTGACCACCACCGGGCGGCCGCCTTCCAGATATTTGTCGGCGAGCCAGTATTCCTTGTCGAAGTTGGCGAAGGTCTTGGCGGCGGTTTCCTTGTCGATCTTGTTGCCCAGGAAGACCAGCTTCCACGGGAAGGCGCCCGAGAAGCTCTTGCCGCGGATGATGAAGATCGCCGATTCGGTGAAGGAGGGCGCGCCGGTGGCCGAGATGCCCCACAGGTTGAGGTAATCCAGATCGCGGAAGGTGAAGCTGTCGCCGCCCTGGCGCACCTGCACCCGGTCGTAGATGCCGCCGCGCACGAAGCCGGAGCCCTTGAAGGAGTCCATGCTGTTGTCGGCGACGATGAAGATGGCGTGCTCGCCCTCCTTGAGGCGGGCCATCAGGCTGGCGTAGCCGTCCTTGCCCAGGATGGCCTGGCCGATGGTGGGCTGGTTGAGGTAGCCGAACCACAGGTCCATGTAGGGTCGGCCGTCGCTCTTGAGGCCGACTTCCTCGGGCTTCACGGTGAGGCGCTGGACGCTGCCGTCTTCCACCAGCTGCGCCCAGCTGGGCGCCGGGCCGGCGGGCGGGAACTTGGCCTGGGGCCGGATCACCGGCTTGAGGATGCCCACCTGCTTGGCCACCTCACCGCCGGAGACCATCATTACCTGGTTCTGGGCGATGACGGTGACGGTGGCGCCGGTGATGGCGTCGAGGCCGATGAGATTTTCCTCGGGGCGCGACTTGCCGATCTCGATGTTGTCCCCGACGAACTTGCCCAGGTACTGGTTGTTGAACTTGATGAGCGCCGATTCGGGGATGCCCAGCAGCAGGATGGGTTCGGAGTGCTTGAGGATCTTCACCCCGGTGAATTTGCCGGCGGTGTCCATGCCGATCAGGGTGACCACCGGCTTGCCCGAGTACGCCGGGATGTCGGTGATGTCGGTGGACAGCATCACGTAGCCGATGAGCTTCTGCTGGCCGGCTTCATCGCGGTAAGCCTCGACGAAGGGCGGCTGGCCCTTGCGCTCGGAGAAGTGGGTGGCGCCGGGCATCACGTCCTTGCAGGGCGCGTAGTCGCACATCTTCGGCGAGGAGGCCAGCTCGGGGGGGAGTTTGACTTCGTAGGTGTCGGCAAGGGCGCTGCCGGAGAGGGCCAGGGCGGCGATGCCAGCGCCGAGACGGGCGGCAAAACGTGGGGCGAAGGTGCGCAGGGCGCGCAGGGAAATCATCGGGTGACTCCACAAATCAGTATGTGGCCGGATTCTGATGAACGGGCCCGGGGGGCGCCTTAAGCTGAGTCAATTTGACGCAGTGGCGCGGGTTTGCGTCATGGGTGGGCTGGGTGCAGGGGTGCGACCCGGGGCCGGAACGAAAAAAGGGGAGACGCGTGCGTCTCCCCAAATTACCTCTCGATAAGGAATCGTTGCGGTGGCGTCGCTTACTTCTCGACGATCATCCGGGTGCGCATCTCAAGGTGCAGGGCGTGGCAGAAGTGGGTGCAGTAGCACCAGTAAACCCCGGGCTTGTCGGCCTTGAAGGTGACCGACTTGGTCTCCTGGGGATTCACGATGAAGTTGATGTCGTACTTCGGAATCGCGAAGCCGTGGGTCAGATCTTCCACCTTGTCGAGGTTGGTGAGGATGAGGGTGACTTCGTCGCCCTTCTTCACCTTGAACTCGCGCATGCTGTAGGCCGGCGCCTGGGACACGAGCTTGACGGTGACCTTGTTGCCGTTGCGGAACACGCCGCCATCCTTGGCGTCCTTGATGGCGTTGGGGAACTCGTCGACGTTGTACACCTGGCGCGTCTTGATCTTGTCGCGCTTGACGATCACGAAGTCGTGGGGCTCCGGATAGACCGGGTGGTCGGCCAGCATCTTCATCTTCTCGCCGCGGATGTCGATGATCTGCTCGTTCTCGGGGTGCAGCGGGCCCACCGGCAGGAAGCGGTCCTTCGAGAACTTGCAGCCGACGCACAGGAACTGGCCGTCCGCCTCCTTCGTCTCGGACATGGAGGCGTTGATGTGACCCGGCTGGTAATGCACGTCGATGCGGTCGACCACGTACTTGGCGTTCTTGTCGCCGGCGTGGAACTTGATCGCGGTGTCCACGTTCCATTTGACGATCTGGCTGTCGAGGAACAGCGTGGTGAAGGCATTGCCGCGGCCGTCGAAGGCGGTGTGCAGGGGGCCGAGGCCGAGTTCGACTTCGGCGACGATGCTCTTGTTGATGTCGTCGAGCTTGCCGTCGAAGAAGTCGTGGATCTTGGTGAGTTCGATGACGGTGGCGGTGGGCGACAGCTTGCCGGAGCAGATGAAGTACTTGCCGTCCGGGCTGGCATTGACGCCGTGGGGGTTCTTCGGAACCGGCACGTAGCAGGTGAGGGCGGTCTTCGGATCCTTGTTGGCGTCCTTGGTGCCATCGACCACCGGCACCTTGCTGTCGCCGATGGTGACGAACTTGCCGTCCTTGATGGCCTGCTCGATGCGGGCCACCTGGAAGAACACGCAGGCGTCCTTCTCGGCGGACATCATGTCCTCGTACTTGGCGCCGCCCTCGACGTTGTACTGGTTGGCGGCGGCGAGCTTGCCGTCGTAGGAGGTGGCCACCAGATCCATGTTGCCGTCGACACGGCACTGCCAGCGCACTTCCATGGTCTCGGCGTCGACGCAGGTGAAGAGCGTCTTGTACTTCTTCTCGTCGTCCATGTCGCGCCCGTCGTTGGGTTGCGGCAGGTGGAACTCGTTGCCGCAGAAGACGCGCGTGGTGTGGTTGATCTTCTCGTCCACCGGGTCGCGGCGGTCGGGGAAGATGCCGTGGAAGCCCTGGATGTTGGGCAGCTCGGTGATCTTGTCGCACTCGAAGGTGTCGCCCTTGATCCGCGCCAGGCGGCCGTGGATCTTGTCGTTGACCCAGAAGTACTTGCCGTCGTAGGTGCCGTCGGTGTACGAACCGTGGACGTGGTGGGTGTCGCCGGTCTTGTACTTGAGGCTGCCGTCGGCCTTGGTGCCGATGATGGCCTTCGATTCGTTGGTGATGCCCCAGCCGCTCATGCAGTCGATGTTGAAGGTGGGGACCCGCTTGATCTCGCGGCCGGAGGGCAGGCCGAGGATGCGCACTTCGCCCGAGTGACCGCCGGACCAGATACCGTAGTAGGTGTCGAGCTGACCCGGCGCGGGGTGGATGTTCAGGCCGTCGGCGGCGTGGGCGGCGGCAGGTGCCGGAGCGGCCGGTGCGGTGCCCGCGGCAGGCGGCGCGGCCTCCTGCTTGCAGGAAGAGAGGCCCACGGACAGACCGGCACCGGCCAGGCCGGCAAGGGCTGCGCTGTTCAGGAACTTGCGGCGTCCCGGAACAAGGGTTTGATCGTCGTGCTTGATGTCTTCGGTGCTCATTTTGGTCTCCGTTTGTCCCTAACCGAAATCGATGGGCCGCCTGATCGGGCGGCTGCGCGGTGACGGCCTGCGGCGTGATGTCACTGCGACAATCTGTCGCAGCGCACTCTAGGGGTGTGGAGACCGAAAAAAATTGATGGCGGGCAAGAATCGCCGACGAGGCACCAAAAACGTGCGCCGTCCTACCGAAAACCCTGGCGTTGGCGCTAAATATCAGAAAATGCTAATGGTTTTGGGCTGCTGGCAGCTTAGCTTCTGGGGCCGCCGCCGGCCTGGAGCAGCACGAGCAGGGCACCGTCGCCACCGTCGTGGGGGCGGGCCTGGCAGAAGGCGAGGATGTCTTCCCGCTGGGCCAGCCAGCCCCGGGAGAGGTGCTTGAGCACCGGCAGGCGGCCGGGCGAGCCGTGGCCCTTGCCGTGGATCACCCGCAGGCAGCGGCGGCCCTGCTGGAGGGCGAGGGCGATGAACTGGGCGAGGCTGGCCCGGGCTTCGTCGCGGGTGAGGCCGTGGAGATCCAGCTCGCCTTGCACCACCCAGCGCCCGCGGCGCAGGTCGGTGAGCACCCGGCGGGGCAGCCCGACCCGCAGGTAGGCGGCCTCGTCGCCCATGTCGAGCCGGTCTTCGAAGGTGAGGGGCGACTCCAGCGCCTCGCGCAGCACCTCGCGCTCGTCTTCCTCGCGTTTGCGGGGGAGCGGGGCGGGCGCGGGGCGGTCGAGATCGGCGAGGTTGCGGTCTTTCAGGGGGGCGACTTCGCCGGCGGCGTGGCGGAAGAGCTCGGCCGGATCGTGGAGGGCGCTGGCGTCCACAGTCGGCGCGATGGGCTCCCAGTGTTCGATCGCACGCACGTTCGGGTTGGCGTGCTGGCGCTGGTGGCTCAGGTCGACCCGGTAGAAGTCGCGGATCGGGGCGATCTCGCCCAGCGCGGCGCGGAACACCGCGGAAGGGTCGTTCTCGTCGATGCGCGGCGCGCGGCGCGGGGCTTCCGGCTCGGGCTCGACAACTTTGGGGCGCGGCGTGGGGGCCGGCCTGGGGCGGGAAAGGTCGGCGTGGTTGTCGGCACGCAGGGGCTGGATGCGGCCCACCTGGGCGCGAAACAGCGCGGCGTCGTCGGGTTCGTCCGGCGGCGGTGCGGCCTTGCTCGGGGCCGGCTTGGGCGCCGGGCGGGCGATGACGGTCTTCAGGACGCTGTTCGGCACGCGGTCGCGGAGGGCCTTCAGGGCGTCGAGGCCGGAGTTGCGCTTGTCCTTGCCCATGCTTGCGAAAGGTGATTGTCCAAATGGAAACGGACCGGGGATGGCCCGGTCCGTTCGGTGGGGCTGGCGCGGCTTAGCCGGCGAGGCCCAGACTGTCGAGGTAACGCTCGGCGTCGAGGGCGGCCATGCAGCCGGTGCCGGCGCTGGTCACGGCCTGACGGTAGATGTGGTCCTGCACGTCGCCAGCAGCAAACACGCCCGGCACGCTGGTGGCGGTGGCGTTGCCGTGGCGTCCGCCCTTGGTGACGATGTAGCCGCCTTCCATCTCCAGCTGGCCTTCGAAGATGTCGGTGTTGGGCTTGTGGCCGATGGCGATGAACACGCCCTTCAGGGCGATGTCCTTGGTCTCGCCGGTCTTGGTGCGCTTGATGCGCATGCCGGTCACGCCAGTGGCGTCGCCCAGGACTTCGTCCAGCGTGGAATCGAGCTCGAGCACGATCTTGCCGGCGGCAACCTTCTCGTGGATCTTGTCCACCAGGATGCGCTCGGCCTTGAACTTGTCGCGGCGGTGCACAAGGGTGACCTTGCTGGCGATGTTGGCGAGGTAGAGCGCCTCTTCGACCGCGGTGTTGCCGCCGCCGATCACCGCGACTTCCTGGTTGCGGTAGAAGAAACCGTCACAGGTGGCGCAGGCCGACACGCCTTTGCCGGAGAAGGCTTCTTCGGAGGGCAGGCCGAGATACTGGGCGCTGGCGCCGGTGGCGACGATGAGCGCGTCGCAGGTGTATTCACCCGCATCGCCGACCAGACGGATGGGCTTTTCCGACAGGTGGGTGGTGTGGATGTGATCGAAGATCATCTCGGTGTTGAAGCGGGCGGCGTGCTTCTCGAAGCGCGCCATCAGCTCGGGGCCCTGCACGCCGTCCGGGTCGGCCGGCCAGTTGTCCACTTCGGTGGTGGTCATCAACTGGCCGCCCTGGGCGATGCCGGTGATGAGCACGGGGTTCAGGTTGGCGCGGGCGGCATAGACCGCGGCGCTGTAGCCGGCGGGGCCGGAACCGAGAATGAGCAGCTTGATGTGACGGGTGGCCATCGTGGTGGGTCTCTCTGATCTGTCTGATGGGCGGTGGAACAGCAAAGAGCGATTATAAGGGGCAGAGTTCCCGGTGACCGTTTCTAAATGAAGACGCCCGTCGGCCGCCAATGACCGGGCATGCCCGTGCGTCATTCGGAGACCCTCAAGTTTGCTTTATACTTGGCCGTTGATAGCAACATGACAACTTGGTCACATTGCCAAGAATCAATTTAGCCCTTTGCTCAGGAGAGGCCCTATGACCGTTACCAGCTCCGTGTCCACAATTGCCCTGCGTACCTTCCCCATCTTTCAGGGGCTGGGCGATGACCGGCTGGCTGCCGTCGCGCGCTGCGCGATGATGCGACGGGTTCCGCGGGGGGCCGCGGTGGTACATGAAGGTGATCGCACCGATTTCGTCTATTTTGTTCTTACCGGCAACCTGAAGGTCATGGTCAGCGACGAGGATGGTCGCGAAGTGATCCTCACGATCCTCGGCCAGGGCGAGATGTTCGGCGAGATGGGCGTGCTCGATGACAGCCCGCGTTCGGCCTCGGTCGTGGCGGTGTCGCCGTCCGATCTGGTCACCATCGCCAAGACCGATTTCAAGCGTCTCATGCAGGAGAACTTCGAGCTTGCGTGGCACGTCATGTGCAACCTCACCCGCCGCCTGCGCGACGCCGACCGCAAGATCGAAAGCCTGGCGCTGATGGATGTGTACGGCCGCGTGGCGCGCCTGCTCCTCGAGATGTCCGAGGAAGTGGACGGCCTCAAGGTGGTCCGCAAGAAGGTTTCCAAGCAGGACATCGCCAAGATGATCGGCGCGTCCCGCGAGATGGTCAGCCGCGTCATGAAGGATCTCGGCCTGCGCGGCCTGATCGAGGAAACCGACAGCGGCGTGATCCTGCGCGAAAAAATTTACGATTTGTGACTGGTTCGTAAATCCTTCCCTGATGGTCTGGACGACGACCGGGAAGGGACAACCAGAGACCCTGGTTTATAATCGAAAGCGCGGCTTCCAACCGCGCTTTTGTTTTTTGCCGCGCCCCGCAAGGCCCCGTATCGCCTAGTCATGCTCAATCGCCCCTCCACCCGTCCGCTCCCTCTTCCGGAAAAGATCGCCAGCCTGCTACAGGAGGCGCGCTGGCTGTTGCTCGGCGTGCTGGCCTGCTATGTGGCCATGGTGCTTTTCGGTTACTCCAAGGCCGACCCCGGCTGGTCCCACGCCGTTCAGATGGAGCGGGTGAGCAACCCGGGCGGCCGCTTCGGCGCCTGGCTGTCTGATCTGCTGCTCTACCTCTTCGGGCTCTCGGCCTGGTGGTGGGTGGCGTTTCTCGGCTTGGGTCTGGCCATCGGCTTCCGGCGCCTGCAGCGCAGTTTCGGGGCCGACCGGCGATCCTTCTTCGTGGTCGTGTTCGGTTTCATCGTCGTGCTGCTGGCCAGCAGCGGGCTCGAAGCCATGCGCTTTCACTCGATGAAGGCCACCTTGCCCCTCGAGCCCGGCGGGTTGATCGGCCTCGAGCTGGGCGCGCTGACCTTCCAGTACCTTGGCTTCACCGGCGGCACGCTGCTGCTGCTGGCGCTGATCGCCGGCGGCCTGAGCCTGTTCTCGGGCGTGAGCTGGGTCGAGGCGTCGGAAGCCATCGGCACCGGGCTCGAAAAAGTCTGGCTGTTTGCCACCAACGGTTTCCAGACCCTCGAAGACCGGCGCATCGGTCGCGAGGTCGCCCAGAAGCGCGAGGCCGTCGTCGAGACCAAGCGCAAGAAGGAAGAGGCCGCACCGCCGCCGCCGCTGCGCATCGAGCCGGCGATCGTCGAGGTCGAGAAATCCGTGCGCGTCGAGAAGGAACGCCAGACGCCGCTGTTCACCGAGCTCCCCGGCGGCGCGCTGCCGCCCCTGGCGCTGCTCGACGAGCCCTCCCACGACGTGGAGCCGCCGTCGCCCGAAACCCTCGAATTCACCTCCCGCCTCATCGAGCGCAAGCTCGCCGATTTCGGCGTCGAGGTGAAGGTGCTGGCGGCCTATCCGGGCCCGGTCATCACCCGCTTCGAGATCGAACCGGCGGTGGGCGTGAAGGGCAGCCAGGTGATGAACCTGGTCAAGGATCTGGCCCGCGCCCTGTCGGTGGTGAGCATCCGCGTCGTCGAGACCGTGCCGGGCAAGACCTGCATGGCGCTGGAGCTCCCCAATCCCAAGCGGCAGACGGTGCGCCTGTCCGAGATCCTCGGCTCCAAGGCCTACCACGACATGCACTCGCCGCTCACCGTGGCGCTGGGCAAGGACATCGGCGGCCAGCCGGTGGTGGCCGACATCGCCAAGACGCCCCACCTGCTGGTGGCCGGTACCACCGGTTCGGGCAAGTCGGTGGGCATCAACGCGATGATCCTGTCGCTGCTCTACAAGTCCGAGCCGGCCGACGTGCGCCTGATCCTGGTCGACCCGAAGATGCTCGAACTGTCGATCTACGAGGGCATCCCGCACCTGCTGGCGCCGGTGGTCACCGACATGAAGCACGCCTCCAACGCGCTCAACTGGTGCGTGGCCGAGATGGAGAAGCGCTACAAGCTGATGTCGGCCCTGGGTGTGCGCAACCTGGCCGGCTACAACAAGGCGGTGGCCGAGGCGGCCAAGGCCGGCGCGCCCCTCAAGAACCCGTTCTCGATTACCCCCGAAAGCCCCGAGCCTCTCGACAAGCTGCCCTACATCGTGGTGATCATCGACGAGCTGGCCGACCTGATGATGGTCGTCGGCAAGAAGATCGAAGAGCTCATCGCCCGTCTGGCGCAAAAGGCCCGGGCGGCCGGCATCCACCTGATCCTCGCCACCCAGCGCCCCAGCGTGGATGTGATCACCGGCCTCATCAAGGCCAACATCCCCACCCGCATGGCCTTCCAGGTTTCCAGCAAGATCGACTCCCGCACCATCCTCGACCAGCAGGGCGCCGAGGCGCTCCTCGGCATGGGCGACATGCTCTACCTGGCGCCGGGCACCGGCCTGCCGGTGCGCGTGCATGGCGCCTTCGTGGCGGATGACGAGGTGCACAAGGTGGTCGAATACCTCAAGGCCACTGGCGAAGCCGACTACGTGGACGGCATCCTGGCCTCGCCCGAAGACGACGGCGGCGACCTGCTGGGCGGCGGCGAAGGCGGGGAGGGCAGCGAGGCCGACCCGCTCTACGATCAGGCCGTCGAGATCGTGGTCAAGACCCGCCGGCCGTCGATTTCGCTGGTCCAGCGACACCTGCGCATCGGCTACAACCGCGCCGCGCGCCTCATCGAACAGATGGAACGCTCCGGCCTCGTCTCGCCCATGGGCGCCAACGGGAACCGGGAGGTAATCGCCCCCGCCCGCGAAGGAGAATGATGATTCGCACTTCAATTGCCACCGTCGTCCGTGGGCTGGCGCTGGCCGGCCTGCTCGCCGCCGGGCAGGCCCACGCCGACGCGCTGGCCCAACTCAAGCAGTTCATGGATGGCACGCGCACCGCGCGGGGCAGCTTCACCCAGCAGGTGCTCTCCAAGTCCGGCCGCAAGCCCCAGCAGGCCAGCGGCACCTTCGCGTTCTCCCGGCCGGGCAAGTTCCGCTGGGTGTACGAAAAGCCCTACGCCCAGCTGCTGGTGGGCGACGGCAGCAAGCTGTGGGCGTTTGATCAGGAGCTCAATCAGGTCACCACCAAGAAGCTCGGGCAGGCCCTGGGCAACACGCCGGCGGCAATTCTTGCCGGTGACAACTCGCTGGACAAAAACTTCGTGCTGAAGGACGCCGGCGACGCCGACGGCCTCGAATGGGTCGAAGCCACGCCCAAGTCCGACGACAGCAGCTTCGAGCGCATCCGCATGGGCTTTGCCGGCGGCCAGCTCAAGGCGATGGTGCTCCACGACAACTTCGGCCAGACCACCTCGCTGCAGTTCGGTCAGATCGAACGCAACCCGGCGCTGGATGCCGGCCTGTTCCGCTTCGTGCCGCCCAAGGGCGCCGACGTGGTCGGCGAGTAAGCGCCCGTCGCAGTCCTCGATGGCCGATCTGTTCGATTCCCTCGACCCGCCGCGCCTGCCGCTCGCCGAGGCGATGCGCCCGCAGACGATCTCGGCGGTGATCGGCCAGCGTCACCTGCTCGGGCCGGGCAAGCCGCTGGCGCTCGCTTTCCAGTCAGGCAAGCCCCACTCGATGATCCTGTGGGGGCCGCCGGGCGTGGGCAAGACGACCCTCGCGCGCTTGATGGCCAAGGCCTTCGATGCAGAATTCACCGCGCTGTCGGCGGTGTTTTCGGGCGTGAAGGACATCCGCGAAGCCATCGCCCAGGCCGAAGCCGCCCGGGCCCGTGGGCGTCACACCATCCTCTTCGTGGATGAAGTGCACCGCTTCAACAAGGCCCAGCAGGATGCGTTTTTGCCCTTTGTAGAGCAGGGGCTGGTCACGCTGGTGGGCGCGACCACCGAGAACCCCTCCTTCGAGGTGAACTCCGCGCTGCTGTCCCGAGCCGCGGTGTATGTGCTGCAGCCGCTCACCGCCGAAGAACTGGCCGAGCTCTTCGAACGCGCCCGGGTCCACGCCTGCCCCGATCTCGCCTTTGAGGACGACGCCCGCGACCGCCTCACCGGCTTTGCCGACGGCGACGCCCGGCGACTCCTCAACCTGCTGGAGCAGGTGCAGACCGCGGCCGAGACTGCCGGTATCAACCCGGTCACGCCGGCCTTCATCGACGAAGCGCTGTCGCGCAACCTGCGGCGCTTCGACAAGGGCGGCGAAGCCTTCTACGACCAGATATCGGCGCTGCACAAGTCGATTCGTGGCTCCGACCCCGACGCCGCGCTGTACTGGCTGTGCCGGATGCTCGATGGTGGCGCCGAGCCGCTCTACATGGGCCGCCGGCTGGTGCGGATGGCGATCGAGGACATCGGTCTGGCCGACCCGCGGGCGCTCGAAATCTGCCTCAATGCCTGCTCGACCTACGAGCGCCTGGGCTCACCGGAAGGCGAGCTGGCACTGGCCGAAGCCGCGGTTTTCCTGGCCTGTGCGGCCAAATCGAACGCGGTTTACAAGGCGTATAATGCGGCCCGAAAGTTTGTCGCCAACGACATCTCGCGCCCGGTTCCGATCCATCTGCGCAACGCGCCCACCAAGCTCATGAAAGAGCTGGGCTACGGCAAGGCCTATCGCTATGCCCACGACGAACCCGGTGGCTACGCGGCCGGCGAGAACTACCTGCCCGAAGGCATGGCGCGGCCAGACTGGTATCAGCCAGTGGACCGCGGGCTCGAAGCGAAGATTGGAGAAAAGCTGGCGCGCCTGCGCGAACTCGACCGCGAGGCCGAGTCACGCGCCGGGCAGGATGGCGTCAGTGGGTCGTCTGGACGGGATGGCTCGCGGTGAAACGGGCGCAGGCTGCCCGGAAGCGCTTCGCCTTGTCGCGGTCACCGCGCTCTTCGGCTTCCTCGACGAGCTCCTGCATGAACTGGGTCAGCAGCAACGTGCCTTCCCGGGTCTGGACGAGCCCGCAGGCGATCTGGGCGGCGGCGACATCAGGGATGTCGTGGTGTTCGGCAATGATGGCAACATCCTCGTCGGTGAGGTCGCAGTAATCCAGGCAGTCGCGTATCGATAACATGGGTGTCTCCTCAATGGTTTGGGTGCGCGACGTCATCTGCGTACGTCTTTCTTTAAGTGTGGTTTTTGAGCTGCGGAAATCAAGAAAAGTTTAAAAATTCTGGGCTATTAACTTTCTGATTTTCATAACTTCTGCTAGTGGTGCAAGCGGTTTCGCCGTGTTGCGGTGCAACCCGTCCGGGCAGGCGCAAAGCCGCTGCCGGAAGCGCCATCGATTGACCGGTTTCAGATTCGAATAGGGATTGTCATGCTTGATGTTCAACTGCTCCGTGCCAAACTGGATTTCGTCGCGGAGCGCCTCGCCACCCGTGGCATGAGCCTCGACGTTGCCGCCTTCCAGGCCCTCGAGGACGAGCGCAAGACGCGCCAGACCCGCACCCAGGAACTCCAGGCCCGCCGCAACACCCTGTCCAAGCAGGTTGGCCAGCTCAAGGGCAAGGGTGAGGATGCCTCCGCGGTGCTGGCCGAGGTTGCCGGCATCGGCGACGAGCTGAAGGCCAACGAAGTGGCCCTGGCCGAACTGATGGAGCGCTTCAACGCCTTCGTCGCCGGCCTGCCCAACCTGCCCCATGAGAGCGTGCCGGCCGGCAAGTCCGAAGAAGACAACGTGGAAGTCAGCCGCTGGGGCACGATCCCGAGCTTCGACTTTGAAGTGCGCGACCACGTGGACATCGGCACCCGCCTGGGCGGGCTGGATTTCGAGACCGCGGTCAAGATCTCCGGCGCCCGCTTCACGCTGATGAAGGGCGGCCTGGCCCGCCTGCACCGCGCGCTCGCCCAGTTCATGCTCGACACCCACACCGCCGAGCACGGCTACACCGAGCTCTACACTCCGTACATGGTCAACGCCGCCAGCATGTTCGGCACCGGCCAGCTGCCCAAGTTCGAGGAAGACCTGTTCTCCGTGCCCAAGGCCGACGGCGGCAAGTTCTACCTGATCCCGACCGCCGAAGTCCCGGTGACCAACATCGTGCGCGACGAGATCGTGCCGCTCGATCAGCTGCCGCTGAAGTTCGTTGCCCACACCCCGTGCTTCCGCTCCGAAGCTGGCAGCTACGGCAAGGACACCCGCGGCATGATCCGCCAGCACCAGTTCGACAAGGTCGAGCTCGTCCGCATCGAGCAGCCCGAAAAGGCCTGGGAGGCGCTGGAAGAACTCACCGGCCATGCCGAGGCGATCCTCCAGAAGCTCGAGCTGCCGTACCGCAAGATCGTGCTGTGCTCGGGCGACATGGGCTTCTCCGCCGCCAAGACCTACGACCTGGAAGTCTGGCTGCCGGCCCAGAACACCTACCGCGAGATTTCCTCCTGCTCGTGCTTCGAGAGCTTCCAGGCCCGCCGCATGCAGGCGCGCTTCAAGAACGCCCAGGGCAAGAACGAAACCCTCGCCACTCTCAACGGCTCTGGCCTGGCGGTGGGGCGTACCCTGGTCGCGGTGCTCGAGAACTACCAGCAGGCCGACGGCTCGGTGCGCGTGCCGACGGTGTTGCAGCCTTACATGGGCGGCATCACGGTGCTCCAGCCCGCCAACTGAGACAAATCGCCGCCGGCTTGATGCCGGCGGTTTTCCTTGGATTGCCAATCCTGTATATTAGGGAAATCTAATAAAAGGAGTGGCAAACATGAGCAGCAAGTCCTTCGTCCAGATCACCGGCGACCTCAGCAAGGGCATGGAGGCCCTGCGTGCCGAAATCCCCGAGACCATGAAGGGTTTCGGCGTGATGGCCAAGGAGGCGATGAAGGAGGGGGCGCTCACCGCCCTCGAGAAGGAACTGATCGCGCTGGCCATCGGCGTCTCGGTCCGTTGCGACGGCTGTATCGGTTTCCACGTCAAGGCGCTGATCCGCCTGGGCGTGACCCGCGAGCAGCTGATGGAAACCCTGGGCATCTGCACCTACATGGGCGGCGGCCCGAGCCTGATGTACGCGGCCGAAGCCGTGCGTGCCTACGACGAATTTACCGCCCGGGCTGCAAAACCTGCATAAATCTCTGGCTTTTTCCGCCGGATTGTCTATAATCCGGCGCTTCGAGCGGAAAGGTGGCAGAGTGGTCGAATGCGCCGGACTCGAAATCCGGTATACGGTTTAGCCGTATCGAGGGTTCGAATCCCTCCCTTTCCGCCATTGTTTAAGAGAAAGCCCTTGATTTTCAAGGGCTTTTTTCTTTTCTGGCTTTGCTGGTGTGCCATCTGGTATGCCATGGCATGCTGGCTTCGGTTGGGTGGTTTTGGACGTGGTTGGTCGTCTCGTTCAGCGAAGTCGAGCGATCAACTGGCTTTTACGATGCTTCAAGGTGCCTGTTTGGTCACGCGATTACCCTTGGAAGCTCGTCCCAGCGCGTCGTCCAGGCGGGTGACAGCTTCTCCCGGCGCATCCGCCAGTTCAGATCAAACCCCGTTGCCAAAGGGCGCAGGCTTCCACGCCCCCATCGCTCGTTGATCCGGTCCATCGTCTGCATCAGCGCGGCTGACCGCTTCTCGCGTTCAGGATCGACCAGTAGGCTCCCCTGACGTCGGCGCTCCGGTTCCAGACCGCACAACATCACCCCGGCCTTCTTGTAGGCGTAGCCAGACCTATAGATCCGTCGCAGTCCCCATAGGGCGGCACGGATCAAGTCTCGCGTGTCGGAAGAGGGTTCAGCCAGGGAAACGACCTCACTTCGGCTGTACTGCGGCTCCCATGGCTTGAACGGGTTGCTTCGGATCATCACCGTGATCGCCCCGGCGACGTGGCGCTGCGCTCGTAGCTTCTCGGCCGCGCGAGTCGTGTGACTGGCCACGGACTCACTCAGACTCTCGAGATCGAACACCGGGTTCCCGAAGGATCGGCTTGCCATGATCTGCTGCTTGTCGGGTGCCACGTCTTCGAGATCCAGGCACGAGACACCATTGAGTTCCCGCACGGTACGTTCCAGCACCACCGAGAAGTGCTCGCGAATCCATGCAGGCGGAGCACCCCTCAACTGCTGCACGGTGCCGATACCCATTTCCGCAAGCCGCTCGTCGATTCGACGGCCCACTCCCCACACTTCAGCGACCGGGATGCTCGCAAACAACGCCGACAGCTCATCCGACCCCATCGCCCCGAAGTCACAGACTCCATCCTGACCCGCCAGCGCCTTCTTGGCCGCGTGGTTCGCCAACTTTGCCAAGGTCTTCGTGCCCGCAATGCCGACACACACCGGCAGACCAACCCACCGTCCCACACGCTCACGGATCGCCCCGCCAATGTCCGCCAAGCTTCCCGAAAGGCCATCGAGCACCAGGAAGCTCTCGTCGATGCTGTAGACCTCCAGCGAAGGCGTGAAACCCCTCAGAATGTCCACCACGCGACTGCTCATGTCCGCATAGAGCGCGTAGTTGCTGGAGAACGCCCGAATTCCATGCTCCTTCGCCAGCTCTTGCAACTGGAACCACGGCGCGCCCATCGGCACGCCCAGCGCCTTCGACTCTGCGGAACGCGCCACCACGCAGCCATCGTTGTTGGAGAGCACCACGATGGGCGTATCACGCAAGGTTGGATCGAACAGCTTCTCGCAGCTCGCGTAGAAGTTATTGCAGTCCACCAGGGCAAAGACCGGCATCTCAGGCCCCAATCCGCTTGAACTTGCCCACCACGACGCCCCAGATCACGAGCTCCGCCCCCTCCTGAAGCTCAAGGGTCGGATACGCCGGGTTCTCCGCCACCAGGGCAGTTCGGCCACCCCGGCGATAGAGCCGCTTGACCAGCCGTTCGCCGTTCAGGAAAGCCACCACGATGTGCCCATGCACGGGGGAGATGCTGCGATCCACGACCAGGATGTCCCCGTCGAAGATTTCGGCACCCTGCATCGAGTCACCCTGAACGGAAAAAAAGAACGTCGAGACCGGGTTGCGCACCAGGTACTCGTTGATGTCCAGCCGCCGATCCGCGTAGTCCTCGGCAGGGGAGGGGAAGCCCGCGGAGATGGGCGTGAGCCCCAGTGGCCAAGTCTGTTTGAGGGCATCCAGGAAGGGAAACCAGTGCTCCGGAAAGTTCTCGGGCACCGGAACAAGCGTGGTGGTCATACGTCGGAATCGGCACAAAATCGAAAGCTGTAAAAATATACACTATTCGACCGATGTCCGATGCGCGATAACCTGCGCCCATGTGCGCCAACTACCGTCCCTCATCGCGTGAAGTCCTGGCGGCGCTGCCCTTGCCGCCGCCTGACTTCAGCTACGGTGAGGCTTACCCTGGCTCCATTGTCCCTATCGTCACCAACTTCGCACCGCGCGAGTGGGTGCCGGCCTGCTTCGGTTTGATCCCCGCCTGGGCCAAGGACGCGAAGATTGCCCGCAGCACCTACAACGCCCGATCTGAGACCGTTGGCGAGAAGCCTTCGTTTCGCAGTGCCTGGAAGCATGGGCAGCTCTGCATCATTCCAGCCGATGCCATCTTTGAACCGTGCTACGAATCTGGAAAGGCCGTGCGCTGGCGGATAGAACGGGCCGACGCCAAACCGATGGGAATTGCGGGTCTGTGGGAGCGGCGACTCAAGGACGACGGACTGCCCTCCTGGTCCATGACGATGCTGACGATCAACGCCGACAACGATCCGGTGTTCCGGCGACTTCACAAGCCGGATGACGAGAAGCGATCTGTCGTGATCCTGCCCGACGATGCGTGGGGTGACTGGCTCAGGTGCAAGTCAGAGAAGGATGCGCGGAATCTGTTGACGGAGTGGATGGACCAGCTGAGGGTAGCGCCAGATCCGAAGTGATGGTTGCTGCGCTGGCTGACCGATCTGGGGTGTCCGACCAAGGTATCAGAGCCGTGCAGCGCCAAGTCGCAGAAGGTGGTGCTCGGCTGCGTGCCGCGGATGGAAGACTTCATGGCGCTGTTTGAACGGCTTCAGACGGAGTTTCCAGGGACGGAGTTCGAGAGGTTGCTGGCAGGATCGGGGGAATAGTGCGGTTCATCGGCCGGAGCTGCCGTTGGTTCTTGACGCGCAAACAGGCGGCAAACCACCAGTTACCTGTCCCTCGGGCATGTGTGGCTAGCGACGGTAGCATTTCTTCCCGACCCGTAGCGGCCACCTGACTACTGAGTGATCAGTACTCAAATTTCTTAATATACTCTATGCATTTGCCTTGGTTAAAGGCAATATACTGACCGCCAATATGGACTGAAGCTACAGCGGTGAAGCCTCTCAGTGGGCGCGCAGTTGCTCTACTTAGGAGATTAAGAGCCATGGGATGCGGAGACAAGGTACGTTTTGTGCATCTGTCTGACATTCACTTTAACCAAAAAGCGGCCGCATTCGGATTTGACCCGGACAGGGAAATGCGTCGTTTGGTTCTGAGGGATATTACCGAGAGGATACAAGTGCTCGGCCCAGCAAATGCCGTCCTTGTGTCTGGCGATATCGCCTATGCCGGAAAGCGTGAAGAGTTTGAAGATGCCGCCAGATGGTTGGATGACGTTTGCGACGCAGCTGGATGTGGCAGAGAGTCGGTCCTCATGTGTCCGGGAAACCATGACGTAGATCGCGCAGTGATCGAAAGGAACGAGCTTATCCAGGACGGACACGAGGCTATCCGCAGGGGGCCAGCATTCTACGATCGAGATGTTGCGCTGACTCGAAGATTGACGCAACCAGAAGCGCGGGCACTTTTCTACTCCGCGCTCGCCGAGTACAACTCCTTTGCTGCTCGTTACCAGTCATCATTTTTTGCCGATGAACATACATTTGTCTGGGAACATGACTTTGTGTTGAATGATGATTCAACGCTGAGAGTCCGAGGGCTGAACACGGCTTTGCTCTCCGGTCTTTCCGACGTGGAAGGCTCTCTTTTCCTGGGCACCCGAGCATGGACGTTGCCGCGGCATGATGGGGTCGAGTATCTGGTGATGGCCCATCATCCTCCGAAGTGGCTTGCTGATCAGGAAGAGTCGGAGCGCGCGTTTGATGCTTCCGCACGAATTCAGTTGTTCGGTCACGAACACAACCAGCGTGTCCAGCCCGGGCGAGACTGGATCAAACTTTACGCAGGTTCTATTAATCCGCACAGAGCTGAGCCTAACTGGCGCCCAGGCTATAACATTTTAGAAGTATCCGTGGAAGAAGGTACGCCACGGCGCTTGAGGGTCGAAGTCAATGCCAGGGAATGGCAAGGGAATCCGCCACAGTTCCGCAACGTAGAAGATGTCGGGCATCGGCCCGTATTCGCCGTCGGCATCGAGTTGTCTCCGCTCCTGCCTTCATCCTGCCGGCAAGGTACCAGACAATTGAATGACGAAATAGGCTGCGCAAAAGCAGAGATCATTGCAGCCATGGAGCCACGCAAAATGGACCCACAACGTCGGTTTAAAACAATTGTGTACCGGTTCTTTCGGCTTTCCTTGTCGAAGAAGGAAGAGATCGTGGGGCGCCTGCGTTTATCCGAGGAAGCCGATAGCCGACTGACTGATGTGGAACGGTTCAAGCTTGCTTTGACACGGGCTCGCGAACGAGGGCAGGTCGACGAATTTGCAGATATGGTCGAACAACAGGAGAGGAACTAGTGGAATTCATCAAACGAATTGGCTTGCTTTATGGAAAGCTTGGTCTGTCGACAGATCCCTCGATAATCGCTGCTCGGTATCAAGGATTGATCGCAGCCTTTGACGAGTTCAACGAAGAAAATGTTCCGAGCGTCGTTGGTACAGCGCTCGGACTGAAAGGATACGAACTCAGTGAGAAGTTCATGTCATTCTTTTTGGAAAAGGATGCAGCGTTCGATGTCGCACCGCATGATAAAGAAGCGGCCTTGCTCGCATCGTGTGCAATCTCCTACGCCTTCGAGGAGAGATTTAGAGTCGAGGACCCTTTGGCGTTGTGTCTCGTCACAGCTTCGTTCGGATCGACCCGTCCGGCCATCGCAGATAGTAAATTAGTCGAGCTAGCTGAACAGAAGCTCGCTGAACTACAAACGGACGAACTTGAGGTACCGGCCGACAGGAAATATAAAGTGCCCGAGAAAGGGTGGACGGAAGCTATCGTAGCCTTGGAGCAACCGCAGGCGAGATCGCAAATTAATGTCGGTATCTCTGCCGCACAACAGGCATTGCAGGCGCTAAAGAGCTATGCAGAGAGCAACGCCAAGGCAGCCGCGAGGTCCGACAACGATATTCTTTGCTACCTACGCCGCCTGGAAAGCGAGGTTCGCGTTTATTGGTGGGTAAGTAGTGGGTGGAGCGGAGATACAAGCAAACCCTTCAAGCAACTTGGCTGTACAGAAGCTGCCATTCGTGCGGGTAAAGAATTAGCTGACAAGAGCAAATCCTCAAGCGTTGGATTTTTCGCTGCGCCAGCATTACTGTCAATGGTGCTTGAGCGCGGCAGGGCAAGCATCTCTGAGCAAGTGACCTTGGCGAATGCAGCGACCGCAGCCGAACAAGCGTGGCGAAGGACCAACTTTCAAGGAATCTCAGAAGGCATACATGCCAGTTTGATGCCACTTTCCACGGCCATGGGGCTTGCAGCATCAAGCGATGACGAAGATGACTGGCAACCGCGATTCGAGCGTCTGACCGGCATCAGGGTCACACAAGAACTCACAATCGAACAACTGGCCATTCAGATGTATCGGGAACGGCTCGTCGCCGGTCTGCTGAAATGAGTGAAGAGATGGATCAGGTCACTTTGGGTTGCAAAGTGCCCGGATGTGGAGGCCCAAGATCTGGCGTTTGCATTAACGGTCTAAGCTTCGGGGAATGTCCTGACGTTGTTACGATCTCCGATGAGGCCGAGGTCGATCTCGAGAAGCCAACGGTTATCGATGAGTCGACCGGAAATGAACCGTCAGCGCCATCCGGACGATCAATGACGCGAACTGCCGACGGACCGAGTCTCAATGGCGCGAGTTGTGACGTCCTTCTCCGACAGAGGGGGGGCACGGTGGTCGGCATCGTGGCTGGTCCAGAGGCAGGAAAGACGACTATGATCGCCACGATTTATGAGCTTTTGCATCGGGGAAGGCTCGATGGCTATCGCTTTGGCGGCTCCGAAACGCTTCGCGGTTACGAGGAAAGATGCCATTTGGCGCGCGTGGCCTCGAATCGAAATTACCCAGATACTGCACGCACTCCCACTCACGCAAAATTAAGCTTCACGCACCTTCGTGTGGAGACCGCAACCGGAATCACTGATGTTGTGTTCTCAGACCGTTCCGGAGAGCACTTCGACAATGTCCTGGATCAACCAGCCCAATTGGCAGAGTTTGCCGAACTTGTACGAGCGGACGTGATTCTCATCCTTGTGGAATTGGATCGGCTCGTCGAGCATGCGCACGTGATCACGTCGTATACACGACGCCTTGTCATGGCAATGCGGCAATGTGGCTTACTGCAGGGTAAGATTTTGCGCCTTGTCGGTACCAAAGCTGACCTGCTTGAAGGGCAGGACGTCTTGGACGAAACTACCTCCTCACTTTCGAGCCTCGCTGAAGATTTAACGAGACGTGCTGGAGGAAGCAGCATATTCAAGGCGCTTGTCACCGCCTCAAGAAGGCAAAGCAGGAGTGAACATGTCGTCCACGGCCTCAAGGAATTGCTGGACGACATTCTGCAGCCGCGAGCGCAAGCCACATTTCGCCTGCCAAAGCGCGTACCGAAAAAAATGACGGAAATGGATTTATTGATGTTTCCTTACTGGGCAACGCGGACATGACAAGCCTTTTGGTTGTTGGGATGCCTAACTCGGGCAAGAGCACTTTCATTGCAGCACTAAGGCATCTATTGGTGGCCAATGAGGTTCCCATTGATTTATGTTTGGCCGAACTTTCTGAAAGTGAAGGTCATTTGAACAGGCTTGAAAACACATGGCTCGATTGCGAAGTTATCGAGCGAACCAAACCAGCTACCGAAGGTTGGGTAGAGCTGAAGGTTCAAGACAAAAATACGCTTGCCCTACTGACTTTACGCATTCCAGACCTCAGAGGGGAGGCATTTGAACAACCCGCTTGTATCGGGCAGTGCGAAACCGACCTTTTCGATGCGCTATCGGAGGCGAATGGTATCTTGTTGTTCACCAACGCTGATCGTGAGGATGATTCTCTGCTGATCGACGACTTGGCGGACATCTTTGGATCGGATGATCTCGGTGATGCCGACGGAGAGGTGGAGCCTCTCGCTGCTGAGGAGACAGAGAAATCATTTAAGCCAGAAGAGATGCCAGAGGAGGTTAAATTAGTGGAATTCCTCCAGATTGCCAACAGACGGCCGCTTGCGAGTCGGCGACGTAAAATCGCCATTATCGTATCCGCATGGGATGTTGTGACCGCTAATGAAAGGAATGAGGGGGTAACGGCGGCGCAGTGGATTGAGACACGGCGCCCGATGCTTGCTCAATTCATTGCGGTGAACTCGGATCTTTGGGAGTCGAGAGTGTACGGCGTAAGTGCCCAGGGTGGCAAGTTGCCCAGGGACAAGACTGCGCTGAAAAAGGTCCGTCGACCGTCGGAACGTATCCAAATCATCGGACACGGTGCTGAGGAACACGACCTGTCTGCGCCACTCAGATGGATGCTTCCCATTGCGAATTAATGTAGTGATGCAATCCAAATCAGAAATCCAAATTGACCAGGCTTTGCACGGTTACGTAAAAGGCCATCGGCAGTTAGCAAGTTCCATTGAGCTTGACGACCAGTCGCGCGCTGAGATGCTGGTGCTGAGTGACCTACTTGTTACGGCGGCAGTTGATCGAGGCCGATCGTATCTCACTGCATACCCCCTGAAGACTGCCTCTCGCTATGTTCTAGCGCGTACGTGGGCAGCGGGCAAAGAGTTTCGACCTGGTAGCGTTTGGACGCACTCTTTGTTGCTGGACTATCAAGCGCTGCTCCTGCTGCCCGATCTTATGCGTCTGAATCCACTCTTCCGCCAGCCGAAGCAACAGGATTTCAAGGATTATTCGCTTCCTGTTTCCCTGGAGACGCGAGGTGGGGGGAATGGAGGCATTTCTTCTGTTCCGATTCAGCAAGCAACTACCGCACTCGTCAAGCTGTACGGTTCTCAGTACGTGGATGACGTGGTCGTGCCCTCGGGGCCGGATCAAGAGAATCAAATACTCGCGCTTGCGCTGTGGCGCCAGATGTGGCCTGCGCTACGACGCCAGTTTGCGTTCACAACTGCAGAGGGCGCTAGCCTGCTAGGGTTCGGTTTTGCATGCACCCTGCGTTTTTCCGCAGATCAGAACATCGATGTCACACCGGACCCTCTGGACGATTTTCAAGGTTTTCATGCGCTGCTTGATGATCTGTCAGCGGGCGGGCCCACCCCGTTGCGAACCTTCTTGAGTCGATATGTCATAGAAAGCAGCCAACCCCGCAAGACAGCGATCGAACTGGCAGGCTTTTTTGAACACCTTGCGGGACGTAACTCCATCGAGCGACTCGATTTAGCGCAGCCGTTAATCGCCAAGAATCGCCTCCCGAGACTCGCGAAAGATCTGGTGGCCGATGCCGTGAATGATGCAAGCGACTTCGAGCAGATTTTGTATTTGGCTCGCACATTGCGGGATATCCCCGTCGACATTAAACCGGACGTTCTGGTTAAAAGGGTCGCGCCAGCGCTGGATCAACTTGGAATTCTACTGAACATTTCTCAATCGGAGGTCGAAGGAAGCTTCGGATCATTACTGTTTGAGGGCCTTGTGCATCAGTGCCCGCTCGCGCTTGTATCTCGGACAGCAACGCAGAGCAACCGTATTAAGATGGCCCGGCTTCGGCCCGAAACGGTGTCGCAGATAGAGTGGTGGCCGTCAGAGGATTCCGAGCGCGCTCAACTGGTGGGCATTTTGGCTGACTATGACGAGATTAGTTGGGGCCATATTCTCAGTGTCTTGTCGCCAACAATTGGACCGCTAACTGTTTCCGCCTTGCTGGTTGCCCTGGCAGATGGCGCAGAACAGATCGGTTTGGAATTGTTCACGCAGGCGGGACCTCAAATCAAAGATGTGGTCGCGGAGTGGTTTGTTACACACCCAGCTGCGTTCAAGCGACTTGCTGTGAGTTTGCGAACAGTGAGCCCGGATCAGCTAAGGGCCTTGACACAAGCTCAGCTTCGGCAAGCGCCTCCATTTAGGACCCAGGAAGGTTGGGCGGATATCTTTACCTCCGTCGGGGACACTTCAGCGTTCTGCAATTCCAGTCTCATCATTGGCTATTTGTTGTCATTGGACATGCAGGGGGCTTTATCGCTTCAGCTTGGACGCATAGTGTTCGAGCCACTCTATCTGGCTCGCGATGCTTATCAGCTTGGCTACTCAGAAATGCGCTATCTGGATCTGTCATTAAGGAGCTCAGGCATTTCCTCAAACGGTACGGAGGCGATTGTAAAAAGCGCACTTGAGAAGTGGCCAGTCCAGGATTCCGACTTTGGTGTGCTCGCGTTTTGCAAGAATCAAACCCTTATCTTCGCGTTGGCTAGGGAGGTCGACCTCCGAGGAGGTGTTACCCTTCTGGAATCCGCATGTGAAAATCAGCAACTCCGTGACGAGGTAAAGGAGTACCTCAATGTCTATTTGCACAAGCGGAAAACAATGAAGAAAGCCTCATGGCCGTTTCGTTGGTGGTAATTGATCAAACGTCAACGGAGTCGTTTGGGCACTAATGCGAGTTCGCCAAATTGACAAGCTGCAGTTAAACGTGGCCTCCGGCTGAACGGCAGGTGAGCGACAGATTGCGTCCTGACTCCGTCCGTAAGGTCACCGGCAGCTTAGGCCGATCAGCGGCCTGTTGTAATGAGCTTTATGGATTTAGACCGAACCTTACCCACCTCCGACCAGACATTGAACAGACAGAAAAAAGCCAACCCTCGCAGGTTGGCTTTTTTGCATGCAGATCAACGACCTGCCGGAATCCGATGTGGAGCGGGCGACAGGAATCGGACCCACATCAGTCATTCCCCCGAAACGTGTCGCAGTAGTCTTCGTCGCACTGCTGGCACAATGGTTCGCCATCTCGAATGTTGACCGCTGGTTCGTCGTCATGATGAACGCACATCGAATCCGGGGGGAGTCCATATTCCTCCTCGAACCCATCCTCCTCCAAGTCCTGGTCAGCGTATCCGAACTCCCCGCTCTCAGGATCGTCGTGATTGGTGTTTTCCAAGTCCCTCCCAGGGACGAGCTCATCGTTGGTGTTACACATAGGGCAGCTCTTCGGCAATATTCACCGCACTAGCGTAGCGCGAACACCAAGAAAATGCCGTGCCGAAAGCATCACACAAAGTGGAACTTGGACGCGTCGCCATGCAGACAACAAAAAAAGACCCCGACGCCCGAAGGCAATCAGGGCCGTCTGGTGCCGAACACCCGCGGAGGTAAAGTTACCCCGTTTCGGTCTGTCGCTCCTGCTGCCTTCCCTTGATACGCGCATCCAGCCGTCCGTGGAGCGGGTTTTGCTGCAGATCCTTGATCGACCCCACCGCACCCGTAACCTCATCCGCGTCACCTTCCGGGTAGAACTCCTCGACCACCGAAGTGCCGTCCTCCTCCAGCTCCTCGAACGCCCCGTTCGCAAACCCCACCCGCGCCGCCAGATCCAGTGCCGCCTGGTCAAACCCCGCCGCCCTCCGCTTGTCCCGCTCTGCCTTGGCTTCCGCCAAGGCCTCGGCCAGCGTCATCCCGGTCCGTACCGTGAGGTCTACGTAATAGATCGGTGCCCGATGCGACTGCGTCGTGGACTTCCCCCGAAGCCGCATCTCTAGCGGCAGACACGACAGAAGGCCCCCCGACAGGGCCGCGAAGTACGTCAGCCGCGCCGCCAGTGTCCGAATGCTGTTGAACCCCGTGGTCCGGAACACGAAGCTCCCCAGCTCATCCTCATCCCCGATCCGCACATTCAGCCGGCCATAGGGCTTGCACACCCCCTGGCCGAACTCGCACGCATGAGGCGTCGGGCAGGGCAGCGCCTGGATACCGTTCCCCGTCGCCCGCTTGCAGGTCTCCCCATTACCCACACACACCGGCCGGCCGTTCGTCCGGTCGAACAGCGTGTAGCTCGCCCGCAGGTTCAGATCCACGTCGTCAAACAGCAGGCGTATCGGGATCGCCCGCAGCTTGGCCCCCGATTGCTTTCGCAGCACCTCATCCAGTGGGTGATTCACCCACCCGTCCCGCGTCTGCACCTGACTCGTCAACGTGAACTCGTCATCCTTCTCCGGCAGCCGCTTGCCCCCTTTCTCCACCACCTTGCCGATCGCGATACGTCCCACCACCGGCGGGGTCAGTGCCAGTCCCTTGATCATGATTGTTCCTTTCAGTCTGGGCGACTCCGCCCGATGTCCATAAAAAAAGGCCATGCTCCCTGGGGGGCATGGCCATTCGTTTGTCCCTTCACGCCACCACCAGGAAGCGTCGGGAGCCGGGTTTGGCTTTGACGTACGCCTGGGTGAGTTCGGGGTGATCCGCCGTCAGTGCCGACACATCGAGCACCGTGCTGTCCTTGCTCCGCTTCCAGGTCACCTCGCCAGTCTCGAAGATCGCCCGCGTCGCATCCGCCATCCGTTCCTGAATCCGCTGCTTGAGCTGGGCTTCCACCTCCGCATCCCGCGCCAAGGTCTGACGCACATTCACTAGATCCGCGAACAGTGCCGACATCGTCCGGTCTTCCGAGAGGTCGATGATCCTTCCCGAGTCCCGTGGATACAGGCAGCGCAGCGCCCGATCCGCCGACTCGGAACCATCGGCAGGCGGTGGGGTGTCCGTCTCCACGAAGCGCCAGAACTGTTCTTCCAGCGTCGTGAGCTTGTCGATCAGGTCGTCGTCCCGCTCGATCCGGTGGATCTGCAGCTCCTGCCCCCCGAGCAGCACCGCCACATCCGCGGCCTGCTTTCCGGTCACCGCGAGTTGGTGCATCACCTGCAACTGCACGTACTCCGGCACTCCGTCGCGCCACAGGAGCGAACCGTTGATCCCGGCCGTCTTGCATTCGAGGATCTGAACGTCCGGCACACCGATAACTTCCCGGTCGATGTTGGCCAGCATCCAGGGATAGGTCGGGTGCTGCAGCACCGCGTTGATCCGCCGCACCCGGTTGCCCGTTCGCCGGGTGTAGTGGCTCGCAACGATGGGTTCCAGCAGCGTCCCCCAATACATCGGAGAGGTTTCATCGTTCGGATCGGTCTTCGGTAGATCGCCATCCCGGCCGGTCTTCTCGAGCCAGAGCTCCAGCGGGGACTTGTAGGGGTTGAGGCCAACGGCAGCGGCAGCATCCGAACTGCCGATGCCTTGTTTACGAACACCCAGCCATTCCTCACGGCCGAGCTTGTGGGTCTTGACGAGCTTCAGTGCCTTACGGGGCTTGGCTTCGGGCACAGAAGACGGTGCAGTCGCGCTCATGGCAACTCCTTCAACTAAACAAAGACAAAAAAATCCCCGACCGGCACGTACCGGGCGGGGCAGGGGAGGGGAGAACGAAGGGGAGGGATGGCGATGCGGAAATGAACCGATCAGGCCGCCAGGGCGAGGGCTTCATCGAGGGCCCGCTGCTTGAGGACCGCACCCTGACCAAACCAGGCGCTGTCGAGGCGGTACTCCGGGCCACGGGAACGCTTCTCGTGATCCACGTACTCCGTGATCGAACACAGCAGACCCCAGGCCGTACCCTTGGCGGCATCCAGCTCCGCACCCCGGCCATGGCCTTCATACATGGCTTGCACCTTCTTGAGGGCTCGTTCATTGACGAGTCCGCGACCCGAGTCCTGGGCGGTATCGTTATTGCAGAGCACCCGCAGGAAGTAGTTCAGCGCCTCGTGGCTCTTCACCTTCCGCTCCGAGAGCGTGCGCATCCGGTACATGAAGCCGTCCCACTGGGACACGGCCACCCCCAACTGCTTCTTCACCGCCTGGGCATCGAAGCTCGTACGGTGCGGCACCTTGATCGCCGAGGTCGCCCCATTTAGCGCGACCGACAAGGTGTTGTTGCACACCACGCGGATCGTGGTTGGCGTCGCGGTGGTCGCCAGCGTTCCATCGCAGGACGTGGCGAGTAGGAGATAGCCCTTCACGCAGTCGTTGCCCTTCAGCACCGTCTCCTTCCCGGTACGGGCCAGCGCCCAGAACTTCCGGCCTTCCTTCAGGACGCCGGCCGTCTCCAGCTCATACCCCGAGAGCTCGACGAGATCCCGGTAGAACTCCAGCACCTCGCGGGGCTGGACAACCTGGTAGCGATCACTGACCACCGACAAGGCTTTGTGACTGTCACTGCGATACAGCACCTTCTGATCCGGGAAGGTCTTGATGGAGCCGAGGGAACCGGCTTTCTCGGCCATGAAGCAGACCGGGGTTTCGAGGATCTGCCAGTCCATGCCGGCTTTCTCCGCCCACACCTCGATGGGTTGCTTGGCGGGCAGGGCGTTACCCAGTTCGTGCCAGGGCGTCTCGCCCACGTAGGCCATGGAGTCGATCAGATGGGCCATGTTGATTCCTTTCGTGCAAAGAAAAGCGGACACCCCGGGAAGGGTGTCCGCTCAGTCGTGGTGATTAACGAGGGCGTCAGGACTTCAGCTTGGGCGGCTTGATGTCGAGGGACTTCGCCGAGTCGGTTGCAAAGACGTGATCGCAGTTGAGGCAATGCAAATTCTGGAGCAGCCGGTCATCGATGAGCTGTCCGAGCTTGGCGCCGGCGAGACCGCCTGCGGTTCCGCCCATCAGACCACCGAGTACTGCACCGAGGATGCCACCAACGGAAGCCCCAACGGGGCCACCGACCATGCCGACCGCGGCACCGACGCGGGCGCCACTGACGGCACTGGCGACGCCGCTGGCCGCACCACCAACAAAACCGACCGCGCCACCGGCTTTCTTGGCGCGATCAAGGGACTCGACGTGGATCGAGTTACAGCGGGGGCATTGGAGTGCCATGAACTTCTCCTGCATCTGGTGTTAGACAAAAGCGGATCCCTAACCGGCTTCGAAGGTATGGCGAAGGCGGCGGGTAGTCAGACCAGGTTGAGGAACGGATCCCACAAAGGAAATTCGGCCACCATCGACCAGGCTGACAAGCGAGATCTAGGTGACCGAAAAATTTTAGAAAGGCCTTGAGAGCCAGGTTTTGATGAGGGAGAAGGTGAAGAGCCCAGCTATTTCACGTAGGAATAGCAAAAATAGCTGGGAAGCCGTTCGCCTTGGCCAGAAATATCAGCGAGGTGGGAAGATCTGAGCGATGCACTCCCGCGTCAAGCCTATGTATGTCTTGCGATCCTCCGGTGCTTTCCACTCCACCACCTGCCCCCACTGCTTAAGGTGCCACAGCGCGTCATTCAGTGCTGACTTCGACCGGATGGGGTTCGGACCCAGTTGCAGGGCGTCGTTTTTCCGGACAGAAGGGCAGCCGGTCGTCTGGTATTGGCGCAACAGCCAATCTCGAATCCTAACTGCATTCTGCTGGTCCTCCGGAATGACTGGAGGGGGCGTACAAATTCGAACGTATTCCGCCGCGAACCACTGGGCGATCACGATGGCCCGATCCAAGGTCTCCCGCGAAATCTCGCCGTCGTGCCCATCGAAAAAATGCAGCAGGGCTGCCAGGCGTGCGATCTTGTCCGCCAACTTGGATGCGAAGTCCCGAAAGCAAAAAAAGTAGCCCCCGTCTTGCATCGCACCCTCGATTTGATCGTGCTCCATGTCCCAGCGTGCCTGAGCCTCAGCTGAAAATCGAAGTGTCTGACGGGGCAGGAGATCACCGTTGTCGTCGAGGTGATGCGTCTGCAGAAGTTGGATGCAGCGCTCATGGTAGCGGCGCAGGTCGTCGCCGGTTGTCTCAGGGGCGTAGGCGAGGAACCGGGATCCCGCCATCGGGGGCGGTGCGATGATGAAGCATCGCGCGAAAAAGCCGGAGTCCCGCAGTAACTGGCCCTTTTTGTCGATGAGCGTCTGAAATACGCCGGGCTGGAACTGCAACAGCATCGTGAGGGCGGGCTTTTCGATGACAAGCTCGCCGGCGGTGGCGCGATCAATAAGGAGTGTCCCAGCGTCCCACGCCTTGTTCAGGAGGCCTGGATCGGACAGAGCTCGGCTCGAAATGATGACCTGCCCCTCGTCCGAGATCAGCGATGTCGTGGGCTGCGATTCGGCAAGACTTGTCCAAAGGGCGGTCGGCGTGACGTTCTCGTGAATCAGCTTAAGGCGCTTGGGCTTACGAGGACGGTGCTGTGCGTGTTCCCGCAGTCGTTCGCGTTCAGCCTCTACGTCCTCGTCGTTCTCAGAGCGGCGACGAATCGCGATCTGGATTCCGCGCTCCTCGGCTCGCCAGGCAGACATCTCTGCGTCGAACTGGGCGATGGCTGCTCTGTGTTGTGCAGCGGCTTCGGTACTGAAGGCGCGCACTGGAGCCAGCGCAATCTGAAGGGACGCGGTTTTGCGCTCTCCAGAAGGCAGGATCGCCGCGAAGTATTGGCCGATGGGTGAAACGAGACCCGGGCGCTTCTCGACTTCGACGAGGCCTTGGGCACAGAGCGATGCGCCCGCGAGCATTGCGACTGCGTTTGAAGAAACCGTATTGCCTGTTGCCAGCGTGGCCTCCCAGACGGCGGCACCTAGCACTACGCCCAGCGCGTTAATGGGGAATTCGGTCATGTTGATTGGATTTTTCATTCCGCTATTCTCTATCGATTAAATTAGAGCAAAAAGCGCTCCGCAGAGAGGATGGCAGGAATGCTGGGCACGATAAATGTCTCTACCCCCTAGAGTCACACAGCAATGAGGCTCTACCCCCTAGAGGCATTCAAAAAAATGGATCAGAAATTTAAGCTGGTGGCACTGGCGAAATGGAGGTGATAAATGAAAGAAATTGAAGAGAGAGGTGGAAAACCCGCACCCCAAGGCAAGATCATAAGGGCCAAGCAGTTGGCTGAGATGCTTGGTATAGGTCGGTCGACGCTCTACGACTGGCAGAATCGGGGATCCCCACGATTTGATCCGACTTTCCCTCGGCGGATTCGGCTGGGCAAGGGCAGTGTCGGCTGGCTTCTGGATGAGATTAATATGTGGATTGCTACCCGCGCGCAATATCGACAGGTAGCTTAGAGGGAGGTGTTCGGAAGAAAATGTCTGCACTAACTCGACAAGCGCTAATCGATAGTTTTAAGCAATTTACTCCTCTACGTAAGGGGGAAAGTCTACTTAATCAGCGGCTTTATAGAATAATTTAAATTGGTTTTTATTGAATTAATTATATTATTAACATTAACAATAGCTATCTATAGTCTTGTTAAAGATGGTCAGCGTAAAGGAGTCTGTATCTGGTGCGGTGCACATGAAGTAGCCGATGGGGATCTAGCCAATTAAATATGCCCATGAGCGAAAGCATTGCCGCTTACTGTGTGACGTGACAGAAAATGGAGATTGCAAGGGAGTTGATGGTGCTTGTAACTAACATAATCACATCTAAGACTGAGAGATGCCGCCAATGCGATTAAACGCAAATGAAGTGAAGAGGCAGTTGGAAGAGAGGTCGATGAAGGTCGTTGGCGATGTCCCCAAGACATCGCACCGAACGATCACCCATGAACTTGACGCCGTGAATTGGATTGATCAAGTCAGGAGGGTGTCAGATGCACTGAAACGGACGGATGCCACACTGTTTCAGGTTATTAAGCGAAGAGAGGGTGGGTGCAATGTGGCTGGAAATGGCTATATTGCGGAGTCGGTCATTTTCGCTATTCAATATGCGCCTGCCTTCATAAAGAAATACTATCCATACCACGAGTTTGATCCGAGGGTGGAGGTCTTCTTTCGAATGCTGAGTGAAGACCCGCTCGTGAAGGAGTACGTCAGAGGCGGATTGCGAGGCTTCTCTACGGCAAACGCGACGCAGATTTGTGATCACCTGAACCGATTCGTATCGTCATTCAGGACTGAGGTAGTCAGTACTAGCTTCAGAATCCTCTCATACCGTTGTAAGCGTCGTGCGCTGAAGGTTCTCCGCGAAATGGAACGATACGTTGAGAGGCTGTTCTCCCGGTGTTCTCGATTGCTCGTTGTTCGTGTGGATCTCTATTACCCTTCAGTCAAGAAGGACGGTGAGTTAAACGGGATCACAGTGCCGCCTGACAGACTGCGGAAGGACAGGGCGCGATTCATACGAAAGCTCAGTAGCGAAAAGTTTGCCGCGAACAAGCTCGGCCACTGCTGGAAGCTCGAGTACGGATTAACCAAAGGCTTTCACTATCACTGGTTTTTCTATTTCGATGGTGCCAAGGTTCGGGAGGACATCACTATTGGACGGCTGATCGGACAAACCTGGGAGAAAATGCAGGGCAAGGAAGAACTTTATTGGAACTGCAACGCCGTTAAAGATAAGTACGTCGATCTTGGTATTGGCATGATCTCCCATTTCGATAAAGAGCGAAGATTTGGCTTGCGCAAAGCGATTGCCTACCTGACAAAGCCCGATTATCACCTCTGCCTGAAGGAGGTGGATGTTGGACGAACGTTCGGAAAGGGGCAGATTAAGGCTCGTCCGAAGGAGGCAAGGGGGCGTCCTCGTGTTTTTTGAGCTTTTTATTCTTAATTCTCTTTAAAGCCTTCTGGGATGCATTGGATTCGAATGCTTTGGTGACTACATCCACTTTTGTTATCCATCTTATGATCGTAGGAACAAGAGTGTCTTCGCTTGTTCCAATCTCCAAATCGGTTCCGGGGTGATTTAACTCATATTTCTCAATGAACTTCCCGACGTGCTTGGCGATATCGGTTGCAGCTTGTTGATAGGTATTCCATCCGTCTTTTGGCTTCAGTTCGGAAAGAAGTCTTGCTGCCTCTTGTCTTGGAGGCCCTCTTTTATCATCTCTGCTCTTCCCACCCTTTGAGCCGCCATCCGCTATGTCTTTAATGATTTGAATGGCTTTCTTTGCCTCAGGGCTAGGCATAAAAGTCTCACTTGAGTAGCTGTGAAGCACGCCTAGATAATAATTAGATCTGTTTAATGCGAATAGGGCTCTGCTGACTTCTCCTGCTTTCCGTTCTCGATGAGACAGGATGGCAAAGGAAACGGCGCACATGTAAGCTGCGGTGGAGATGTAAATTACTTCGCTACGTTTAATTTTGTAGGCATATAGCTTTTTGACGAGGCTATCCGCGATTGTTTTCGTCTGCAAGCGATCTTTGTTGTGCATTAACTTTACTGTGATTTTAAAGCTCTCTTTTGTATCCTTGTTTTTTAAAAGAGCCCTGATGATATTGTTTGCTCCAATTTTAAGAGCGGCATCGATTATATTATTGGTCACGATGTGTGTTCGACTGAGAGATTATTGGCATGGCTAGCGGCAATCGAGTGCTAACTTTAATAAATCCTGTTCTTCTTCGTCCTCGCCATGCGGTATCGCTGGGTAGTCTGCCTCATCTAAATATATCGGCTTCTAGTTCTTGTTTCTTGAGGCTTGAATGCGCGAAGTCAGATCTCGGTGGGTAAGCGAAGGGAACTGATGGAAAGTGGAGTTCCCCGGCCTTGCGTGATTGTCACCGACGCGGGTAGCTGCGACGGAGGGCCTGCACGTGCCTGGCTGCCGCACTTGCTTAGACAGACGAGTACGATAGTGGCGATGCTGGGCTATGCACCGCCCACATCGATTGCCGGGCAGCTTCTTTCGTTACGTGCGACCCCGGTCTCGGAGCGTGCACGGCACACGGGTTTCCTGGCGTGGTCGGAGGGTGAGCGGGTGGCAATCCGGGATGTTCGCGCAAGTATCGTGCAGTTGGGTGGGTACTCCGCGCATGCCGATCAGCGTGGGTTGGTGGATTGGTTGGTCTGGTCGTTCAGGGAGAAGTGGGAGACGAGCGGGCAGGTGGTTTTCATCCAGCATGGCGCGGATGATCAGCGTTTGGCCCTAAGGAAGGCGCTGGAGCACCGCGCTGAGGAGGTGGGACTTCCGGTTCGAACGGTGTTGCCGGATTCGGGCGAGGAGTGGTTTGACTTGGATGCGGGCGCCAGGGTTGTTGATGACCGTGCTTCGGAAGTGAAGATCGCGATGGAGATTGAGCTATTGAAAAGTGAGTTGGCGCGGATGAGGATGGCGTTCTAGCACTGGAAGCAGTGCCATGTTTAAGTAGCGCATCATTCCCCGACGCCAACAGGCGTCCGGGGTATAGTTGGCTCGAAACGAAGAGTGCGCCGAGTGAGTTGTTACTGGCTGACAGCGTGTTGGTTGCTACAGGCTGGTGGTGGGCCGGAGCGGCCGCTCGAGTCCGTGCGCCCGAGCGACCGATCTCGACCTCAAGCAGGCGTACATCGCAACGACCCGCCACGGGCGGCAAACTGAGCGCTGCAGCCACTCGATCCATCGCACCATTAGGTACGCTAATCGCGCCCGTCTCCACCACTACCTCGACCTCGACGAAAAGAAGAGCCGATGACCTCAAAAGAATTTTCTACGTCAGAACCCAAGGATTGTCTGGAAACCATCGTTCCAGATGGATTATCCCGATCCGAATTGCTGTTTCGGATAAAAGAAGAGTTGGCTAAGGAGTCTGATCGTGGCTGCGCTTTGGTCGCTGCTGCGTACATTGAGAATGAACTCAGCGCGTTATTGAAACGCTTCTTTGTTAGACAAGCAGCCACCGCAACGGAAGCTTTGTTTGAATTCAACGGCCCCGTAGGAACATTCTCTTCAAAAATCAGGGTTTCTTTCGCTCTCGGTCTTATCTCAAAAGAAACGCAACAGGCACTCGATCTTTTGAGGAAGATTCGAAACGAATTCGCCCACCTGCATCAGCCAATGACCTTCGAGTCGGAGACTGTGAAAAATAGGATCACGGCGATGCTGCCGAGCACCGCTGATTCTAACGGCACATGCCGCGATCAATTTGTCAAAAAACTATTGTTCCTTGCTGCGGCAATCCATCTCTATCAATCTCATGCCTATCATCGGACTATTCCTGAGCATGAGCATGTTCCTGTCAGAAGCACTCTTGAGGAGCATCGTTTAGAGGTCGCTGCTCGCCGAATGATGGCTATTACTTGTCCAGAGATTACCTATGAACAAGCTCTTCATTATGTTCGGCAGATTTCAGAAATGAAGACTCCTGAGTAGGTCGTCCGATAGCGGCATATCGAAAAATGTACTGACTTTGACGATCTCTATTAACCTTGGTAAATTGAACGTCCGCACTTTACGTTCTGTATGCGCCGCATTGGGTCGAATCCGATTGCAATCTGAAATGACAAACGATCGATACAGGCCGAGAGCTATGAATAGCAGGAACCGTCGCATTGCCGCCTGATTGTGCGTACCAACCCACGGCAGGTCATCAGACCGAGGACGGGTCATCGGCCTTATGCAAAGCTTTCCATAAGGCCGAGATGCAGCCTGCTACCGCTGGGCCTGAGACCGAATCTCGGCCGGAGCTGTTGCTCACCTGATCGGCGAAGCCAGGCAGCAAGATGATGGCCATCTGTCGTTTTGCCATCAAGCGACGGAACGGAAGCTTCTCTGTGGATCACGCACGCGAGCAATCGGCCGGAGCACTATTCGGGCCGGTTTTTGGCGGCGTACGACTGCGCCCAACGATAGTAGACGTCCGCCATGCTGTGGCTCTTGAACGAAAGCCACCTAGTGCCCGGAGCGACTTCATGCGTCGTGCCGTCCCCCCAACGAGCAGCACGAGGCGCGCGATACAAGCGTGCAACGATGGTCCAACCGAAGTATAGAAGTATGACGAGACAGCCAAGCGGACCTCGCATCCAGAATCGTCGAGCGATCAGCTCTCGCATCCCATTAGGTGGCAGATCCGGCACAGGATCCCCCGGGTGTTGCACGTGGACAAAGCGCCCTTTAAACCGGCTAGAGAACTCGTTCACAAAGTCCATATCCCCAATCCGGGGAGCACCAAATGTAACTAGAACGGCGTTTTCTTTGGCTCCTTGACTGCGGCACCTGCAGCTATAGACCATAAACGCAATAGTTGCCACTGCGCCTCCAAGTGAGTGTCCGGTGAAAACGACTCTTTCATACGAAGCGAGCTCGTCCAACAAACAGTGCTCGGGGTTTCCGAGTAGCGGGTCCGTAGGAGCTCCGCCCTGCACTTGGGGAACTCTCTTAAAGTAGTCCTCCCATATGCCAGCCTCAGCTGTCATAAAGACCAACGCGATGGATGCCCCCCATAGCGCACCTACCGCGCCAGAGACTCCTAATTGCTCGAAGAATAGGACCAACAGCAGAGGCAGCAGAAAAAAAGTGTCCAGTATCGTTTCAGCCGTACAAGAGCGATGTTTCGATCTCTCAATACTGCGTCGAGCATCGGCTCTGTCCCGTACCAAAGCCATGAGAAGGCCCTGAAAAAACCTTGATGTATGGCACCTTCAGAAAGTCTCCTATAGTGACCTCCTTGATATTTCGTGCTCGGAGCGTCACTTAATTTGTCGTCCACTACATGGAATGGAGCCATAAAAGCCTGGAGGTTTGTAAATATCCAGTTACCGAGCACACTAGTTCCTCGAATCGCTACGTAGACTACATTCCCGTCATACTTCACACCGCCAGCCAATTCACCCGGAGGCCAAGTAAACAACTCGACAGTCCTGATGTGTCGAAAACCAGTCGGGATGCAAGGCGCCTCGTACATCTGCAATGAAGCTCGCGCCGCCCCCTCGATTACTTCGGGATCATCAAACTTTCCAGTGTGCACTTCAGCCCCCCTTCTTTATCGACCTCGCTGGTAATGGCACAACTCCTCGATGCCGGCGGCGCATCAAGTGTCATTGACTTTGCTGCCAGATTGCAGCCAATCACTACATAACTGCCATTTTGACACCAAGTCCGGTTCGACTGTCTACTCTTATGATGTATGGATTTCTGCTTAGGGTCGGAAGTGTGAGTTCGCCATGTCGAGAAGCTGACGTTCGGGGTTGAATTACCCCCGCCGGCTGGTAACCCGCACTTTGCTGCCTGATTCGCCGTCATCGGCCAACGACCGAATTGGCCGACAAGCTGCCTACCGAAGAACGTGGCTGTGTGCCTCAAACAGATCTGCGAAGGAGAGTGCGCCTGAGACGTAGTTAGCCCAATCGTTCATGAGCTCTCTGCGTTGCTCCAGCAAATCTGTCCGATGGTATGCAGCCTCGACCTTGTCCTTGATGGTGTGCGCAAGAGATCGTTCAGCCAGATCCCGCGAGTAACCCTTTTCGCTGCACCAGTCTCGGAAACTTGATCTGAAGCCGTGGGTCGTCGCAATACGTTCAGGCGTGTCGCTGGGTGCTTTGACACGGCGGAGTAGGGCAGTGATCGCCATGTCGGAGAGTTCGACCTGGTCTCGGATCGAAGGGAAGACCAGAGTCTCGTGCTGCTCCTTCTGGCCTTCCAGAATCTGAAGCGCGCGCGGTGAAAGCGGAACACGGTGAAGTATCTTGGCCTTCATCCGTTCTGGCGGGATCGACCAGACTGCGTTCTTGAAGTCCACTTCAGTCCACGTCATTCCTCTGGCTTCGCCTGAGCGGCAGGCCGTCAGGATGATGAATTCCAGCAACGAACGTGTGACCTCAGGCCGGTTGCCCGGCCTGAGGTGATTTTTGACGAATTCAGGGATCAGGCGCCAGGGCATTGCGGGGTGGTGCTTCGTACGAACGGCTTTGCCGGGCTGCTGAGCGAGAAGGTGTCCTACAACGTCCACGGGGTTCGACTGGCAGTGACCATGCGCCCAGCCCCAGGACATCACGGCGTGGATGCGCTGTTTTACCCGGCTGGCCGTCTCAGCCTTTGTGAGCCAGATCGGCTTGAGAACCTCGGCAACGTCACCGGGTTGGATCTCGTTCAGGCGCTTCTCACCGAGCTTCGGGAAGACGTACTCGATCAGGGTGTTGATCCACTGCTGGCCGTGCTTGGGGTTCTTCCAGCCGGGGAGTAGGTCCTTGTGCAGCGTCTCTGCGGCATCCTTGAACGTAGGGACCGTTGGTGCCTCCGGAGCGGCATTGATCTTGGCCTTCTCTTCGAGCGGGTCTCTTCCTTCGGCGAGTTCGATGCGCATGGCAGTAGCTCGTCTTGCAGCCTCTGCGATGCCAACTTCAGGGTAGGCGCCAACCCCAGCATTTCGACGGCTGCCTGTCACAGGGCTGACGTAACGCAGCACCCACTTGCCGTGCCCGCGCGTTTTCGATGGAAGTAGCGAGAGCCCCGTGATGCCTCCGTGTGGGATCGCTGGATCGTCAGGCTTGATGTTTCTTGCCTTGGTGTCGGTGATGATGGCCATGTTCATGCTCAGAGCTGGTGTGCCATTCAGTATGCCACGAAGGGCTGGCTTGAGTTAGATTGGCTTGGATGCCATTAATCATTAAAGTGTTCAAAATCAAGAACATGATATTTCGTTTTGAACGCGGTTGGACTGAATTGCGCCATATTTAGGCAGACTCCCTTTCCGCCATTGTTTCAAAGCAAAAAGCCCTTGGTGATCCAAGGGCTTTTTGCTTTTGTTTTGCGTGCTATGGCCGAGCGCAGGCTTCCGGTCGGCTGTTGGTGACTGAAGGGCGTGTTTTAGCGCGTGGGGGCCTTGCGATGTCGTCCAGTGCCTGGCTATGAGCCGCCGGGTTGTCGGGGCAGCGATGCTGGTTGGTTCAGATCACCCAGAAGGCTTCGGTGGTTATGGGAGGCGGCTTGCCCTGCCAGACCATGGCGTGGCGGCAGTGGGGGCACAGTGGCTGCAGCAGCACCCGGTCTTCCCGCGGGTCGATAAGGGCGCGCAGGCGTTCGCGCAGTGCGATCAGCCCGTCCGGCGTGACACCGCATTCGAAGACGCTCTTCTGCACCCGTTCGCCGATCTCTTCCAGCGCGCGGGCCACCCGTTGCAGTCGGCGTGGGTCGGCGATGTCGTAGGCCACCAACACGAGGTAGCGGGCGCTCATCGCCAGTGGGTTGGGGTGAAGTCCGCGGGGTTGCCGGTGCGCAGGGCGCCAATCAGGCTCAACACGTCCCGGTCGATGAGGCGGCGCAGGTCCATCGGCGTCTCCGCCTGGGGGGGATGCTGTACGGCGTTGAAGCGCGCCTCGATGGCCTGGATGAAACGACGGATCGTCTCCGGACCAAGCTGGCAATGGCCCCCATCACAGCGGTGGTCTGTGGGCTCTAGCGTGCCGGTGTGGAGGAGTTTCAGCAGTGTGGCGTCCACCACGTAGGCACGGTAGGTTTCCATCAGATCGGAGGCCAGGGCCAGGTGGGTGCTGCCCGGCACATGCAGCCAGCCCAGATGGGCGTTGAGGCCGCGGGCCTGCAGCAGCCCGCCCACCGCGTTGTAGAGCACCGTATAGCCCAGCGAAAGCAGGGCGTTGACGGCATCCGGCGCGGGGTGGGCCGCCCGCCCGGCAAAGGTCCATCCTTCTGGCAGCAGCTCGGCAAAGGCTGCCCAGTAGCGGGCGGCCGCTGCGCCTTCGGTGCCGCGCAGGCTCTCCACGCAAGTGGTGGCTGCGAGTCCGTGGGCCAGCTCGCGCAGTCGGTCGGGAGTGTCCCGATGGGCTACGGTGCCGGTACGGTGGCGGTGGGCGCGTGCCAGCGTCAGGGCCGAATGGTTGAGCTTGGCGGTCACCAGACTACGCACGATCCCGAGACCGAAGCCGGTATCCCCGTGGCGGGCAAACTGAGTCTGGAGCAAGGGCGCGCCGTCGCCGCCGGCCGGCTCGAAGCGCCCGTAGCAGCGACCGAGGGTGGACAGCAGGACCACCGGGCACGCGTGTCGCGCCGCCAGCTGGAGGGCGGGCGTGCTCACCTGGATGTTGCCGAAGACGAGGATCGCATCCACGTTGGTTGCCGGCAGGGTCAGCACCTTGCTGCCGTCCCGCTCGATGCGGTAGCGCTGGTTATCCACCGACAGGCCAGCGCCGCCATCCACCAGATACAGCGTACGCTGCAGCGGGGCCAGCGGTGGCAGTGGATCGTCGTCATCGCCACCGTCGTCGCAATCCCCATCGACGTTGCCGCAGCTATCCGGCGGCGTGGTGGGCGCGCCCTCGATGGCCGACGGTGCTGCAGCAGCGATTGGGGCCGGCTGCAGCGCCAGGGGTATAGGGGTTTCGGGCCACAGGCGGGGCACCGAAAAGCTGCGGACAAAGTGCCAGCCCAGAAACTCCAGCCCGTCGTCCAGGTTCAGCACCCGCGTCTTGAGCGGGTTGAGTTTCAGGGCCAGGCGCTCCAGCACCGTCGCGGTCAGCTCCAGCGCGGCTTCGGCGCGTGCTCGCGTCCGCGCCAGCACGATGAAATCGTCGGCATAGCGCACCAGCACATGGTTCTCGTCCAGCAGGGCCTCGTCGAGGGTATCGAGATACAGGTTGGCCAGCAGCGGCGAGATCGGGCTGCCTTGCGGAATCCCCAGTCGGGGGATCGATTGCTGGCCCGCGTCGTCGATGGGGGCCGTCAGCCACGCGCGCACCAGGGCCAGCAGCGCCGGCTCCGGCGCAAGCTCGCCAAGCCGGGCCAGCAGCGCGTCGTGGGGCACGTTGTCGAAGAAGCGCTCGATGTCGGCGTCCACCACCCAGCGGTAGCCCTGCCGCTGGTAGGTGCCGATGCGCGCCACCGCCTGACGCACGCCCCGCCCCCGGCGGTAGGCAAACGCGCAGTCTTCCAGTTCGGCCTCAACCGGCGGGGTCAGCACCAGCGTCACGGCGGTCTGCAGGATGCGGTCGCGGACGGTAGGCACCGCCAGCCCCCGGGGCGACCTGCCGGGGCGGGCCATCCACACTCGGCGCAGCGCGGCCGGGTGGTAGCTGCCGGCCCACACCCCGGCGGCAATCTCGTCGAGCACCCCGTGCACCTGGGGCGCGATCCCGTCGATGGTCTCGCCATCCACGCCGGCCATGCCGCGGTTGGCGGCCACCCGGCTCCAGGCGGTCAGCAGGTTGGCGGGGCTCAGGGCCTGGCGGAGCAGGGGGCCGGCTTCCATCGCACCCTCCTTACACCAGCCAGTGGCTGGGCAGGGGCTTGAGCCCGTGGCACAGCCCCTCGCCCTGGGAGCGCGCCAGATCCAGCCCGCACACCGGGTAGTAGCGCACCGTGTCGTGGGCGGGGTGGATCGTTGCCGCCAGCGCCGCCTGCAACGCCTGCAGCTCCTCGGTGGCAAGGTCCATCCAGTACATGCTCTCCTGCACCCGCTCGCCGTGCCGTTCGCAAATCCGCGCAGCCCGCCGCAGGCGTCGCGGGTCGGCAATGTCGGTGGTGACGATCCAGTGGGGCATGGCGGCAAGCGGGGGCTGGAAGACCCGATCAGCATGCGCCTTCGGCGCGGCACGCAAAGCCGGAACAAGCGCGGAAAGCGGGTTCAATTTTGCGCTGGCCGACAGCGGTACGCCTGCAGGAGGAGGAAGAACACGGCGGGCGACATCCGCCCGCCGTGGCAAAGGGCCTGACTTTTTCTTCCCACAGTAAGTGCACGCGAGCACCGTCTTAACGGGCCTGACTTCGGCCCTGGGGCCTGACCTCCGTTCCTGGTCTTGATCCTTCTGTGCTTGTCTTAACGGGCCTGACTTCGGCCCTGGGGCCTGACAGTACGAAGCTGTAGCTGGATTGATGATTATCCGTCTTAACGGGCCTGACTTCGGCCCTGGGGCCTGACGCTGACCGTGGCCGAAAACTCGTGGGCTCAGTCTTAACGGGCCTGACTTCGGCCCTGGGGCCTGACCCCCAAGGACGACGGCGGGAAGGACGCAGCCCGGGTGTCTTAACGGGCCTGACTTCGGCCCTGGGGCCTGACGAAAAAACTTGGTTGGTTTGACCGAATTCTGGGTCTTAACGGGCCTGACTTCGGCCCTGGGGCCTGACGAACAGGTCGGCGCGGAAGCGGCCTTCGTCCGTCTTAACGGGCCTGACTTCGGCCCTGGGGCCTGACCGCAGCCCCGGCGCGCCTTGTGGGGCGCGGGTTTTGGGGGCATTGGCGGCGCCATGCAGCATGAGCGGTACCCGGTGAGTCAGGACGATCTGGATTCTGGGTTGTTTTCCTTTTGCAATCAAGCCGCGGCGCGGTTTGTTTGAAGGGGTTTGGGGACGCCTGGATTCAAGGGGTTCATTTTCGGCGGGGTTTGCCGGTGTTGGAGGAATGGTCTTTCTCCCTCTTGACGAGTCGCGGCAGGGTGGGCAGGCCGGGGCTGTTGGCGTGCAGGCGGGGCAGGTGCCGATTGCCCCCGGCGGTCTTCTCGTCGTCGTTGGCGACGAACCAGAGGTAGTGCTTCTCTTCGATTTGAGCATCCTTGACCTGGGGGTAGTGCACCGGGGCGGCAACGGCGCCGGGGTTGCCCAGCAGTTGCAGGGCGCGGCGCACGTCGGCAGGCACGCGGGCCATGGCGCGCTCGGCCAGGGCGGCGGGTTGTTCGGTGGCCTCCAGGGGGGCGGCGGGGCTGTCGCCCTGGAGGTGGTCGGGCCAGCCGGCGTCGGCGTTGGCGCGCCAGCCGCGGTGGTGGCGGGGGGCGTTGGGCTCGTCTTCGGCGTAGCGGCGGGGTCGGTCGACGAGAAGCAGCCCCTCCACCGCCAGCTTGACCGAACCCAGGCCAATGGGCTTGCCCATGCCCAGGCGGTGTTCGAAGGCGGGGTGGGGCAGCAGGGTGGCGCAGAGCTGTTCCAGCTCGGTGGGGCTGAGGTTGTCGAAGTCGATCTCGAAGTGGAAGGTTTCGCCAGCGGGGATGGGCTCAACCCGCACGCGGCGCTTGTTGCCGCTGTCTTCCTGGCCATCAAAGCGGCTTTGCCAGGGCGGCCGGCCGCTGCCGTCGCTGGGCACGTGGCCCGAGTTGTCCAGTCGAGCAACTTGGCCTTGCCGGCGCAGGGCGTGGAGGTAGTGCTTGCGGCCGGCGGGTGCGTAGTCTTGGGGCTGGCTGGCGAGCTTGGCCTTGGAGACGTAGCCGTCGCCAGCCTTGGGGCGGAAGTAGAGGGCCGGGGACGGGGGCTTGGGGGTGGAGAGTTCTTTGAGGGTGACGGCGGGCTCGCGCTCAAAGGGGCGGGCCGGGCGGCCAAAGCCAACCTGCAGCTTGCCGGCCAGGGCGTAGGCGGCGGGGGCGTCGGTGGGTTTGCGGGTGCCCTTGGCGGTTTGCGGCGGGCGGTATTCGACAACGCCAAAGAGCTGTTCGACCGGCGAGAGGCGCGCGCTGCGGCCGGGCATGCCCAGGGGGAGCAGGTGGGGCGAGACTTGGGCGAGGAGGTCGGCGGTGGTGGCGAGGTTTGGCTTGCCGGCCAGGCGGAGGCCCTCGCGCCAGATGGAGGAGAAGCTGATTTCGCTCACCGCGCCGTCGTCGCCCAGGTCGAAGCAGACCAGGTCGCCGGGTTGCAGGCGGGTTTGGCGGTCGGCGTCGCGGGGCGGGCGGTCGGCGTCGTGGCGCTGGCGCCCGGCGGGGGTGAAGGGGAGCAGCTGGTCGTCGGCGGGGGTTTCGTCCTTTCCCCAGTGCTGGCCGGCCAGGGCGAGGTCGGCGAGGGCGTGGAAGGTGTCGAGCACGCCCTGGGGGATGGGCAGGAGGTCGTCGGCGGCGGGGGTCTCCACGGGGTCGGGGATGAAGAGTTGGTGTTTGACGGTGTGGGGGAGTTCCTTTTCGCGGTTGGAGGTCCACAGGCTGCGCACCCAGCCGCGGGTGTAGCGGGGGCGCTCCTGGGGAGATAGCTTCGGAAGGTCGGTTTCAGGGATCGGGCAATCGTACCGGGAGATCGGGCACTGGCCGATCAGGAACTTGCGGTCGCGGTCTCTGGAGGGGAAGCGTAGATCGCCTTGGTCGGGGGCGATGCAGTCGCTGTCGTTGGGAAGATAGCTGAGTTCCTGAATTGGGAGGTAGTGGGGTTGGCGGCTGTCGTATGTCTGTTTTCGGCTGCCGAAGTACACGCGCAGTGGAACCGGGCTTTCCCAATAGAACACCTTGCGCCACCTGGCTGGTACGGGGTAGGCGTTGTCAGCGTTCTGGTGGATGGTGGGCAGCGTGAGCGGGTAGAGCTTCAGCTCGCCGTTGCGCTCGACGATGCGGCCGATGGCGGAGAGGGCTTCTTTGGTTGTCTTTCGGATGGAGTAGGGCGTGGGGTGGAGCACCCGCAGGTTGCTGCCGCTGATGCTCTCGAAGAGGCTGGAGAGCAGGCCGCGCAGGCTGGTGGCGGGGATGGCGGGCTGGTTTTGCAGGGCAAAGCCGGCGACGGGCTTGGGGTGTTGGTCGCTTGCCGGCGTGCGGGCGGCGGCGCCGACGAAGAGCGGGGTGACGGTGGTGAGGGCACACACCAGGCGGCCGGAGAGGCCCCGGTAGCGGCTGTGGCCGCCGGTTTTGCGGTGCGCGTCGGGGCTGAGCCAGCGGTCGATGTCGGGCTGGCTGAAGGGGATGAAATGGTAGGGGTTGTGGAAGGCGTCGGCCGGGGCGGCTTGCCCGCTGGGCGCCGCGGCCGCCGGGGTGGGGGCGCTGCCTGCGAGGCTGCAGGGGGCGTCGAGGGCTGCGGTGGCGTGGGTGCGGCACCAGGCGCGCAGGGCGGCGAGGGCGCGGGCGTCGGCGTTGGGGCCGAAGTGGGCTTCGAGGGCCTGGCGCCAGCGGTCGGGCAGGCCCTGGGCGCGGCAGCGGCCGTAGCCCTTGGCGCTGCCGTGGCCGAAGGGGATGTCGCCTTCGGCGAGGTCGCGCAGCACCAGGGTGAGCAGGCCGAGGGCGATCCAGGGGGTGTCGGCGGCATTGGCGCCGTCGAGGCGGGCGCTGCGCAGGCGTGAGAGGTCGAGGCTGAGCTGGCCTTCGAGGGTGGGGCATTCGGCGTAGCGGAGCTTGAACTTGGCGCCGTCCTTGCCGCCGCCGGTGAAGCGGTCGATGGCGAGCATGTCGTGATCGACGAGGGTTGCGGGGGCCGTGCCGGTGCAGTCGTCGGTGCGCAGCAGGCCGCGCCAGCCGGCGGTGCCGAAGAGCAGGGTGGCGGGGTCGGGGCAGGTGTTGTTTTTGACCGGCGGCACGGCGTGGCCTTGGGCGACCTTGCAGCCAAGGGTGCGCAGGATGCGTTCGGCCTGGCTGCGCAGGCGGCCGCGCAGGCTGGCGCCGGGGAGGAGCGCCCGGTCGCCGCGCTGGCGGGGGGTGCCGTCGGGGGCGTTGTCTTGCGGCTTGCGGTGCTTGTGCTCCGGCTGCTTGACGAGGAAGGGGGTGTGGAAGGTGAGGCTGAGGGGGAGGGCGAGCCGGTGCGGGGCGGGTTGGGCGGGGGCGGGGGCGGGGGCAGTCAGCGTGACGGCTTCGGCGAAGTCGGTCCAGCGGGCGTCGGCCTGGGTTTGGGCGGCGGCGAACCAGTGTTGCGCTTGTTGCGGGCCGAAGCGGCGGGTGTCGATGTTGCCGTACAGGCCGACGCGCCCGAAGCCGAGGTTGGCGTGGGCGCCGAGGCGAAAGTCGGGGTCGGTGGGGCCGTGCTGGAGCAGGGCGACGAGCTGGGCGGCGAGGTTTTGGTCGGCGCGGCGCAGGATTATCTCGACGCTAAAGCGGGTGCCGACGGGGACGGTTTGGGTGTGGAAGAGCTTCTTGTCCACCACGCTGCCGGTGATACGGTCGATGGCGATGCGGGGTTGGGCGGTGTCGGGCCCGTCGGCTTGGGTTGCGTGGCTTTGCAGGGCGTCGCGGAATTCAGCAAGGCCGGCGCGGGTGCGCCGCGGGGGAATGCAGTCGGGGTGGGGGGCGCCGCCGCGGTTGAGGTCGCCAAACAGGGGCAAGCAGGGGGCGTCGACCTGGCGGCGGCGGGCGAGGGCTTTGAGGGCTCCTTTGAGGCTGGCGCCGGGGAGGTAGGGCCTGCCGTCGGCGTCGAGGGCGATGTCGGCTTGCCAGTAGGGGTCGGCGTCGGGGGCGTCGGGGGTGATGCGTTGGTCGGTGCCGGTGCCCAGGTGAAGGGGGGTGAGCACTTCAAGCTCGGCGCGGATGAGCCAGTGGAGGGCCGGGAGGCTGCTTTTGGGGGCGGAGGGCGTGGTCATGGCGGGTCAGCAGGCGGTGAGTCGATCGGCAGCAGGCGGTGGAAAGCCGTGCTGGAGGTCGATGGCGATTTCGCCATAGCCGTTCTGGGGCAGGTAGGGGTGGTCTTGCCAGGCGCTGCCGTGCTCGGCTGCGACCTTGGTTGGCAGGGGCAGGCCGTGGCGCTGCCAGCGGGCGAGCAGGGGGCGGGCGGCGGCATCGACAACCTTCAGCACGAAGACGCTGCCGGGCTCGGTGAGCACGAGGGGCCGGTAGGCGTGCTGGCGTTGGGCGAGGTGGCGCCGGTGCAGGTAGGTGCCGCCGGCCATGCGCTGACTGGCGAAGAAGTGGCTGAGGCGGAGGGTGCCGCCGGAGAGCTGGTGGAAGGCGTCGCGGTAGAGGGCGAGGAGATCGGGGGCCGCCTGGTCGGCGACCTGGGATGAGGCGAACAGCAGGGCCGGGGTGTTGAGCTGGAGGGTGAGCTGCTCGCCGCTGGCGACAGTGGCGGGGTCGCGCTGGGGCCACAGGTGGGGCTGCTCGGCGGTGAGCCGGGCCTGGGCGAAGGCGTCGGTCTTGCCGAGGGGGCCGAGGCCGGGGGCGATGAGGTCGGCGAGGGCTTGCCAGACGGCGGCGACTTCGGTGTCGGGGAGGCCGTCGGGGAGGTGGATGTCGGCGAGCCAGCGAGTGCCGTCGCGGGCAACCCGGCAGTCGTAGGCGAAGAGGTGGTCGTCCTGTAGTGGTCAAGTAATACCGGACACCTCGATAGGGTGCTGTAGTGCGGTTTTCCGTTCATAGGCCGTGGGCGGCAGGTAGCCCAGCGTCGAGTGCAGACGGACGTTGTTGTAGAACCCGACGATGT
>ERZ650306.47-NODE-47-length-56406-cov-12.011002_pt1 | contig 56406 bp, 51 predicted proteins | sample MGYA00376242_ERZ650306 | MGnify/ENA primary metagenome ERZ650306 (study PRJEB26733, sample SAMN07839244) | wastewater metagenome | biome: urban; feature: wastewater treatment plant; material: waste water | place: USA: North Carolina | collected 2016-03-31 ... | reverse complement strand
GATAACCGGAACCGTGCAGGATCGCCATGCCGGGCAGAAACTGGCCGGTGAGGCTGACCAGGATCAGCGGCACGGCAAAGCTCAGCGTCGAACTCCAGGTCCACACCGGCGGAATGAAGATGGGCGTGGCGAGGCTCAGATGCACGCCGCTCAGATCGGCCCCGGCCAGGCCAACCGACAATGCCACGCCGACGATCAGCACCAGGATCATGCAATAGCGCGGCACGAAGCGCTTGAGCAGCAGATAGGCCGCGATCATGCCGAAGGTGAGCAGCGGCATGGAGGCCGCCGATTTGAAGGCGTTGGTGCCGAACTGGAACAGGATGCCGCCCATCATGCCGGCGGCGACGCCCTTGGGCACGTGCTTGAGGATGCGGTCGAAATAGCCGGTGGCGCCGATGACGAACAGCACCGCCGCGGTGGTGATGTAGGCGCCGACGGCTTCACCCAGCGACAAGCCGGGGAACAGCGTGACCAGCAGCGCCGTGCCGGGCGCCGACCAGGCCGTGACGACCGGCACCTTGAGCACCCACGACAAAAAGATGCCCGACAGCGCCGCGCCGATGGAGATGCCCCACACCCACGAGGAGATCATCTCCGGCGACACGCCGGCCGACTGGGCGGCCTGGAAGAAGATGATCAGCGGCCCGGAATAGGAGATGAGCACGGCGAGAAAACCTGCCGTGATCGACGAGACCGACCAGTCTTTGGAAATCATGATGTCTGCTCTGCGAAGGGGTTGTGGCGACACTCAGTCGTGGCCGGCAACGGGGCGCGGGCGGTAGGGCGCTTCGAGCAGGCTCACTTCTTCGGCGCTCAGCGCAAGGCCGATGCCGGCCACCGCGTCGGCGAGGTGATGGGGTTTGGAGGCGCCGATCAGCGGCAGAGTGATGCCCGGCCGGCTGGCCGCCCAGGCAATCGCCACCTGGGCCGGCGGCACGCCGCGGGCCTGGGCCACTTGCTGCACCGCGGCGACGATGGCGTCTTCCATCGCCTGCTGGTTGTACCAGCCCTGGGCCAGGGTGTCGGTTTCGTCGCGCTTGGTGCCGCTGCCGCGGGTGCCCGCCAGCAGGCCGCGGGCCAGCGGCGACCACGGTGTGACGGCAATGCCCTGGTCGCGGCACAAGGGCAGCATTTCGCGCTCTTCCTCGCGATAGACGAGGTTGTAGTGGTTCTGCATCGAGACGAAGCGGGCCAGCCCGTTGGCCTCCTGGAAGGCCAGCATCTTCATGAACTGCCATGCATACATCGACGAAGCGCCGATGTAGCGCGCCTTGCCCGAGCGCACCACGCTGTCGAGGGCGTCCAGGGTTTCCTCGATGGGCGTCTGCGAATCGAAGCGGTGGATGATGTAGATATCCACATAATCGGTGCCGAGCCGCGCCAGCGAGGCGTCGATGCTGGCCAGAATGTGCTTGCGCGACAGGCCGCGGTCGTTCGGCCTGGCGCTCATCGGATAGAACACCTTGGTCGCCAGCACCACGTCGTCGCGGGGCACGAAGTCGCGGATGGCGCGGCCGAGGATTTCCTCGCTGCCACCCAGGGAATACATGTCGGCGGTGTCGAAGAAGTTGATCCCCAGGTCCAACGCCTGGCGGATGAAGGGGCGGCTGGCGTCCTCGGGCAGCACCCACGGGCGCCAGCTCGGCGAGCCGTAGGTCATGCAGCCCAGGCACAAAGGGGAAACCTTGAGGCCGGTGGAGCCGAAGCGGACATATTCCATGATGCGTTTTCCTCGTGATCCGGGACGATGGCGCCGATTATGGGTGTCACCGTGGCATTGATAAATGGGCTAAAAACAGCAACACTGTTTCGCTCACAAGAACAATTCGGAGGCACGGTGGATCGTTTCCAGGCCATGCGGCTGTTCACCCGCATCGTCGAATTCGGCAGCTTCAGCCGCGCCGCCGAGAACCTCGACCTGCCCCGCGCCTCGGCGACCCAGATCATCAAGCAGCTCGAAGCCCATCTGGGCGTGCGCCTCCTGCAGCGCACCACGCGGCAGGTGCGCCCCACCCTCGACGGCGACGCCTACTATCAGCGCTGCCTTTCCATTCTGGCCGACGTGGACGATGTGGAAGCCTCCTTCTCCCAGGCCGCCAGCCATCCGCAGGGGCGCATCAAGGTGGATCTGTCGGTGTCCTTCGGGCGGCTGGTGATGATTCCGGCGCTGCCGGCGTTTTGTGCGCGCTACCCGCAGATCAAGCTGGACATCAGCGTCACCGACCGCCAGATCGACCTGATCCGCGAAGGCGTCGACTGCGTGCTGCGCATCGGCGAGCTGCGCGATTCCTCCCTCGTCGCGCGCCGCCTGACCCTGCTGGATCAGGTCTGCTGCGCCAGCGCCGACTACATCGCCGCCCACGGCACGCCGGCCAGCCTGGCCGAGCTGGAACACCATCGGGCGGTGGATTACCTGTCGGCCTCCACCGGCAAGTCGGTGCCCTTCGAATTCACCCTGGGCAGCCGGATCGAGACGCGCAGCCTGGCGTCCACGGTGGCCGTCAATAACGGCGACGCCTATGTGGCGGCCTGCGAGGCCGGCTTCGGGCTGATCCAGGTGCCGGTCTACCACGTCACCCGCCAGCTCGAAGCCGGCACGCTGGTCGAAGTGCTGCCGGATTTCCGCCCGCCGCCGCTGCCGCTCACCGTGCTCTACCCGCAAAACCGCCACCTCTCGCCGCGGGTGCGGGTTTTCGTGGACTGGCTGGCGGAATTGTTCGGCAAGCCTTAGCCGGCGCTGGGTTATTCGCCCAAAGCGAACAGTGTTGTCGTTTCAGTCGATTTATCGAAACTGACGCAACAAATAGAATCCAGGCTCGCCGCTCTCCATCGGGAATCATCTTGCTGACCATCCTGGGCATCACCGGCCCGATCTTCATCATCATCGCCATCGGCTTTGCGGCGGTGCGCCTGGGTCTCTTGGCCCGCACCGACATGCGCGTGCTGGGCGTCTTCGTCATCAACATCTCGCTGCCGGCGCTGCTTTTCAAGGCGCTCTCGCAGCGCGCCCTCGGCGAACTGGTCAGCGCCGATCTGCTGATCGTCTACACCCTCGGCTCGCTGCTCGTTGCCGGCCTCGCGCTGGGTTACGTGTGTCTGGTGCAAAAGCGCGACCTGCAATCCGGCGCCCTGCTGGCCCTCGGCATGTCCGCCTCGAACAGCGCCTACATCGGCTATCCGATCGCGCTGCAGGTCTTCGGCCATGCGGCCAGCGCCGCGCTGGCGGTGTATGCGCTGGTCGAAAGCCTGGTCATGATGCCGCTGGCGCTCACCCTCGCCGAAGCCGGCGGCTCCGGCGGCGGACGCTGGCACCGGGTGCTCGGCGACATCCTGCTGCGCCTCGCCAAGAACCCCTTCATCCTCGCCATTGCCGCTGGCGTCGCCTGGGCCGCCATCGGCGTCAGCATGCCGGCGCCCCTCGCCCGCGTGGTCGACATGCTGTCCACCGCCTCCGCCCCGGTGGCCCTGTTCTGCATCGGCGGCACCCTAGCCGGCCTGCACCTCAAAGGCCTGGGCGCCGACATCGGCCTGATCGTCGTCGGCAAGCTGCTGCTCCATCCCCTTGCCGTGTTCGTCGTCGCCCTCGCCCTGCCCGCCATGAACCCGCAGCACAAAACCGCCGCCATCGTGAACGCCTGCATGCCGATGATGAGCATCTACCCCATCCTCGGCCAAAAATACGGCAAGGAAGGCATCTGCGCCGCCGCCCTCATCGCCGCCACCGCGCTCTCCTTCGTCACCATCAGCGGCTTTCTGTGGCTGAGCGGGGCGGGCTGACGGCGGCTTCCCGATGCGCTTCCCCTCGCCTCTCCTCGAAGGCTGCCTGCTGCGGCGCTACCAGCGCTTTCTGGCCGATGTGGACACCGCCGCCGGCATCGTCACCGCCCACTGCCCCAACACCGGCTCGATGCAGGGCTGCGCCGAAGCCGGGATGCGGGTGTGGCTGTCGCCCGCCGCCAACCCGGCGCGCAAGCTGGCATGGACCTGGGAACTGGTCGAAGCCCTGCCCGGCACCCTCGTCGGGGTGCACACCGGACGCAGCAACGCCCTGGTGCGCGAAGCCATCGAAGCCGGCCGGGTGCCCGAACTGGCCGGCTACCCGACCCTCCGCCCGGAAGTGAAATACGGCGAGAACAGCCGCATCGACCTGCTCCTGCAGGCACCGGGCCGGGCCGACTGCTACGTCGAGGTCAAGAACGTCACCGCCGCCGTGGCCGGGCGCATCGGCTACTTCCCCGACGCCGTCACCGCCCGCGGCGCCAAGCACCTGCGCGAAATGAGCGCGATGGTGTCCGCCGGGCAGCGCGCGGTGCTGGTCTTCTGCGTGCAGCGGGGCGACGTGGACCGCGTGCGCCCCGCCGACCACATCGACCCGGTCTACGGCCGCGCCCTGCGCGACGCCCTCGCAGCCGGCGTCGAAGTGCTGGCCCTCGGCGCCACGCCCACCCCGGACGGCATCGCGCTTGCAAGGCCGGTGGCCGTGGCGGTGGGCTGAAACGGGCGGATTCGTCAAGGCGGGTAAGATGTCCGCATTCCCCGAAGGCCGCCGTCCATGAACGACAACGAAGCCCGCGCCCGCGTTCTCATCGACACCCAGCTTGCCGACCTCGGCTGGGACATCCACGACAGCAACGCGGTCCGCTACGAAGTCGCGCTGCCCGACCGCGACGGCTTCGCCGACTACGTCCTGTGCGACCGCCACGGACGCGCCCTTGCGGTGATCGAAGCCAAGCGCTTCTCCACCGATCCCGGCAGCGCCACCGCCCAAGCCCGCCACTACGCCGAACAACTCGGCGTGCCCTACATCTTTCTCGCCAACGGCCGCGAAACCCTGTTCTGGGAATGGCAGCGCGAAGCCTTTCCCCGAGCCGTCAAAACCTTCTTCAAGCAGGACGACCTCGAACGTCGCGCCGCCACCCTGGTGCTGCGCGTCGAGCCGGGCGGGGTTCCCATCGACACCCGCATCGCCGGCCGGGACTATCAAATCGCCTGCATCGACACCCTGTGCCGCGAAATGGCCAGCGGCCGGCGCAAGCTGCTCGTCGAAATGGCCACCGGCACCGGCAAGACCCGCACCGCCGCCGCGCTCATCAAGCGCCTGTTCCAAGCCAACGCGATCACCCGGGTGCTGTTCCTCGTCGACCGCATTCCCCTTGCCGGGCAGGCCGTCGACGCGCTCACCGAACACCTGCCGGACTATCCCGCCTACGTGCTGCGCGGCGGCCGCTTCCGGGACGAAAAGCGCATCACCGTCACCACCCTGCAAAGCATGGTCAACATCTACCGGGACTACTCCTCCGGCTATTTCGACCTCGTCGTCAGCGACGAATGCCACCGCAGCATCTATGGCAAATGGAGCGGCGTGCTCAAGCACTTCGACGGCATCCAGATCGGCCTCACCGCCACCCCCTGCGTCGCCCGCCCCGAAGACCTCGGCGACGACGAAGACGGCCTCACCGTGCGCGACACCCTGCGCTTCTTCGAAGTCGAGCGCCCCACCTTCTCCTACCGACTGCGCCAGGCGATTGCCGAAGGCCACCTCGCGCCCTATCAAATCTACAAGGCCAAAACCGTCCGCACCGCCGCCGAAGGCGGCTTCACCGTCACCCGCGACGAACTCGACTGGACGGCGATGGACGCCGCCACCCACGCCGAACTCACCCTGCTCTTCGACAACCGATCCACCCTCGTCGTCGACCCCACCGCGCTGGAGCGCCGCTTCACCATTCCCGAACGCAACCGCGCCATCGTGCGCGAATTCCGCAAGGTCTACGACCACGGCTATCTCGACAGACAAGGCGTGCTGCGCAAACCCCTCATCGGCAAGACCGTCGTCTTTGCCGTCACCAAGCGCCACGCCGCCTTCCTCGCCGAACTCTTCGACCAAGCCTTCGCCGACCGCAAGACCGACCTCGCCGACCGCTACGCCGACTACGTCGTCTCCGGCCTCGGCCCCGACGACAGCGCCGACGGCCTCACCAAAATCCAGCGCTTCAAAAAAGAGCGTTTCCCGCAGATCCTCGTCTCGGTGAACATGCTCGACACCGGCTTCGACTGCCCCGAAGTCGTCAATCTGGTGTTCGCCCGCTACACCCGCTCCACCATCCTTTATCAGCAGATGCGCGGCCGCGGCACCCGCAAGCTGTCCGGCAAACCGCTGTTCACCCTGTTCGACTTCGTCGGCGTCAGCGATCTCCACGGCGACGCCGACACCTGGGGCGAAGGCGGCGTCGTCCGCGAAACGCCCCGCCGGGCGCCGCCCACCCCGCGGCGCCTGCTCGCCCTCGACATCGACGACCGCATCGACCCCACCACCCGCGAGTGGATCACCCTCGACGAGGACGGCAACATCGTCCGCCCCGCCGCCAGCGAACAACGCGCCGCCGAACTCGGCGCCCGCTTCGAAGCCTGGCGGCTCCAGCAAAGCGGGCTCGACGCCGAAGCCGAACGCTGGCTCACCCTCCTCGGCAACCAGATCCGCGCCAACGCCGACACCCTCGACGAAATCCTTCCCGAGCACTTCGCCTGCTTCCACGTCTTCGAAAACATGGGCGGCCTCCACGAAGCCCGGCGCGTTTTCGGCGGCGCCGCCCCCCTCGAAGCCCTGCTCGACTCGCTCAACGGCGCCCTCTTCGCCGACAATGCCGCCCTGCCCACCGCCGACGACGCCTCCGCACCGCCGCCCACCTGAACCCCCGAACGCCCGATGCTGCACTACCTCGTCAAGCTGGCCCTCACCAGCCTTCTCATCGTCGCCATCTCCGAAACCGCCAAACGTCACAGCGGCCTCGCGGCCCTCCTCGCCGCGCTGCCCCTCACCTCGCTGCTCGCCTTCGTCTGGCTCTACCTCGAAACCGGCAACACCCAGGCCGTCGCCCAGCTCTCCGGGCAGATCTTCTGGCTCGTCATCCCCTCGCTCCCGCTCTTTCTCGCCCTGCCCGCCCTGATCCGCTGGGGCTGGGGCTTCTGGCCCAGCCTGATCGCCGCCAGCGGCCTCAGCGCCGCCGCCTATCTGCTCCTGCTCCCCCTGCTGCGCCGCTTCGGCCTGCTCTGAACCTGGAACACCCATGCCTCTCACGCCCGACATGCGCCGGTCCATCGACCAGATTCGCGACTACCTCTTCGGCGGCGGCTACCCCGACCCCGTCAGCAACGCCGAACAACTCTCCTTCCTGTTCTTCTTCTACCTCGTCGAAGGCATCGACACCGCCAACCAAAGCAAGGCCAAGGTTCATAAGCTCGCCTACACCCCGCTGTTCGCCGGCCACTGGACCCTCAAGAACCCCCTCAACGCCCCCGCCGAAGGCATCGCCACGATTCCCCGCGAACGCTTCCGCTGGTCCGTGTGGGCCAAGGGGCTGTCCGGCGAAGCCCTGGTGCGTTTCGTGCGCGACGAAGTCTTCCCCTTCTTCGCCGAACTCGGCGAGCGCAGCGCCCACAACTTCATGCACGGCGCCCGGCTCACCATCGACGAACCCACCGTGCTCACCCAGGTCGTCACCCTCGTCGACGGCCTCCGCCTCGACCAATCCGACGCCGACACCAAGGGCGACCTCTTCGAACACGTCCTGCGCCAGATCAAGCAGGCCGGCGAACTCGGCCAGTTCCGCACCCCGCGCCACGTCATCCGCGCCATCGTCGACATGATCGACCCCAAAATCGGCGAAACCATCTACGACCCCGCCGCCGGCACCGCCGGCTTTCTGGTCGCCGCCTACAACCACATCCGCCTCGCCCACTCCACCCCCGCCGGCATCGTCGATGCCGAAGTGGACGGCAAGCGCCAGCGCCGCGGCATCGGCGACCGGCTCTCGGTGGCCCACGTCGCCCAGCTCCAGACCGCCACCTTCTACGGCAACGACGTGGACCCGAAAATGGTTCGCCTCGCCACCATGAACCTCACCCTGCGCGGCCTGCCCGACGTGCGCATCCTGCTGCGCAACGTCCTCACCACCGCCCTCGACGCCGCCCAAAAGGCCGAACTCGGCATCCCCGCCGACGGCTACCACGTGGTGCTCGCCAACCCGCCCTTCTCCGGCCGCGTCGACAAGGACCGCATCGTCGACGACGTCAAGGTCGGCACCACCACCGCCACCGAGCTGCTGTTTCTCAAATACATGCTCGACAGCCTGCGCCACGGCGGCCGCTGCGGCGTCATCGTTCCCGAAGGGGTGCTCTTCGGCTCCACCGGCGCCCACAAGGAGCTGCGCCGCCAGCTCATCGAAAACCACCGCGTCGAAGCCGTGCTCAGCCTGCCCGGCGGCGTCTTCCAGCCCTACTCCGGCGTCAAGACCTCGGTGCTGTTCTTCAAGAAAGGCGGCCGCACCGAACGGGTGCTGTTTCTCCACGCCGACTTCGACGGCTACAAGCTCGACGCCAACCACGACACCCCGGTGGCCGACGACGACCTGCCCGCCCTCGCCGACATCTGGCGCCAGCGCGAAGCCCGCGCCGCCGACTGGCAGGCCCGCGACCCCGCCGCCGAATGGACCGAAAAATGGTGGTTCGCCGACGCCGCCGAACTGCGCGCCAACGACTTCAACCTCTCCGCCGGCCGCTACCGCCCCATGAGCCGCAGCACCGTCACCCACCGCAACCCGCGCGAACTCCTCGAAGAACTGGCCGCCATCGAGACGGAGATTGCGGAGGAAGTGGAGGCGTTAAGGGCGGTGCTGGGGGCGGGGGTATGAACTGCGGCCCATTTGTGACCGTACCGTTCTCAGCGGCGGTTCGCGACTGCACTGGCGGTCATCCAAAGGTTCAGCGAAAGGATTATCTCAGCGAAGGGGATCTGCCTGTTATCGACCAAGGCAAGGACTTCATCGCGGGATTCACTGACGTAAAAAACGCCTACGGCGGACAGCTTCCTGTCGTTGTGTTCGGAGACCACACCCGTGCGTTGAAGTACGTGGATTTTCCGTTCGCACTCGGTGCTGACGGTGTGAAGGTACTTGAACCACTTGAGGGCTTCAACGCAGCCTTCCTGTCTCTGTATTTCCGTTCAATCAACTTGCCAAGCGCGGGTTATAGCCGCCACTTCAAGTTTCTCAAAGAGCTTGCTGTTCCAAAGCCTCCCCTCCCCGAACAGCGCCGCATCGTCGACATCCTCTCCCGCGCCGAGGGCATCGTCCGCCTGCGCCGCGAGGCGGAGCGGAAAGCCGCCGAACTGATCCCGGCCCTGTTCATCGACCTGTTCGGCGACCCGGCGACGAATCCGAAGGGGTGGCCCAGCCGGCCCGTGGCTGATTTTGTTGACCGTTTTGAAGGCGGCAAAAACTTGCAGGCCGGATCGGGCAACCGATCGGGCTATCGAATTCTGAAAGTAAGCGCCGTCACCTCAGGCATTTACCGCGAAACCGAGAGCAAACCTGCGCCCGATGATTACCATCCGCCCGAATCTCATATCGTCCGCTCAGGCGACATGCTGTTTTCGCGGGCAAACACACAGGAGTTGGTCGGGGCAACCGTCGTGGTCGAGAAGACCGATGGGACAAGCTTGCTGCCAGACAAATTGTGGCGTTTCGTGTGGTCGGAGCCCGTCGATCAGGCCTACATGCATGCGCTGTTCCAAAGTCGGCATGTCAGAACCGAGCTTGGAAAGCTCTCCAGCGGCACCAGCGCGTCCATGCGGAACATCTCACAGGGGAAGCTCTTCGCGTTCTCCTTGCCCGTTGCGCCAATCGACTTGCAGCGGAGTTTCGGCGAGCAAGTCGCCGCCATCCGCGCCATCCAATCCCAGCAAGCCGCCGCCACCGCCAAGGCCCAGGCGAGCTTCGATGCGCTGCTGGCGGAGGCCTTCGGGGGCTGAGGCGGCCCGCGAGGGGGGCGGCGGGGTCCGCAAGGCCAAACCCCTTGCCCGCAAGGCGGCGGACCTTGCGCGCAAACCGGAATGGCTTGCGCGCAAGCTGAATCGGCTTGCGGGGCTGCCGGCGATGCTTGCGCGCAAGGTTCGCGAGCTTGTGCGCAAGCCCGGCAAGCTTGTGCGCAAGCCTTTTTGCCTCGCGCGCAAGGCTGGAAAGCTTGCGCACCTCCCGGCGCAGCTTGCACGCAAGGGTTTTGACCTTGCGCGCGACCTGCGGAAGCTTGCGCGCAACCCAAAAAACATCGCGCGCCGGCATGGGCGCCGGACGCGCGACGGGGTGGTGCGGCGGCGCGGCTCAGGCGTTGCCGTCGCCGGGCTTCTTGGGCTTGCGGGAGTAGCGGGCCGACATGGCGCCGCGCAGGGCTTCGAGGCCGGCGCCCTTGCCGAACACCTTGGCCAGCGCGTAGCCCTCCAGGGCGGCGCACAGGATGTCGCTGCCGAGGGCGGTTTCGGTGTCTTCGGCCTTGGCGAGCAGCTGGCGCAGGCGGGTGAAACGGGGACGCAGCTGGTCGAGATCGGCAAGGTCGTGTTCGGCTTCGGCGAGGTCGAAGCTGGGCGGCAGCATCTGGCGGTTCTGGGCCAGCACGATGAGGGTCTGCCGGCAGAAGGCTTCGGATTTGTCGCCCATATGGACCATGTCGCGCTTTTCGGCGGCGCTCAGTTCGATGAAGGGGGCGAAGATTTCTTCGAGGGTGGCGAGGGCCGCGTCGACGGCCTGGATGTGGTCGGCGGTGAGGTCGAGGGAGATCAGATTCTGGCTCATGGGCTGGCGTGTCCTGGGTGGTGAACGGGCAAAGTCGAACGGAGATTCGAACGGAATACGTCCTTGCCGGACGCGGGCAGGAGTGTAGGCGAGTCGATGCTTTTGGGATATATGGCGAAAGTCATAGGGCTCGCCGGGGTTTTCCACAATGTGGACGGTCCCAATTTCCGGCTGGCGGCGGCGACCGCAAGATAGGCACCGTAGACACCGCCACCGGAGGAGAGACATCATGAAAAAGCCAATTTATAAAGTGCTGTATGCGCAGGTGCTGTTTGCCATTGCCTGCGGCGTGTTGCTGGGGTATTTCGAGCCGAAACTGGGGGTGGATCTGAAACCCCTGGGCGACGGTTTCATCAAGCTGGTGAAGATGATCATTGCGCCGGTGATCTTCTGCACCGTGGTGCACGGCATCGCCGGCATGCAGGACATGAAGAAGGTCGGCCGGGTGGGCGGCAAGGCGCTGCTCTACTTCGAGATCGTGTCCACCTTCGCGCTGATGATCGGGCTGGTGGTGGCCAACGTGGCCAAGCCGGGCGCCGGTTTCAACGCCGATCTTTCCACCCTCGACATCAAGGCGGTCGAGAGCTTCGCCGCCAAGGCCCACGCCCAATCGACGGTGGAATTCATCCTCAACATCATCCCCAACACCTTCATCGACGCCTTTGCCAAGGGCGACATCCTGCAGGTGCTGCTGATCGCGATCCTGTTCGGCTTTTCGCTGGCCGCCGCGGGCGACAAGGGCAAGCCGGTGTTCGATTTCGTCGAGCAGGTTTCCCATGTGCTGTTCGGTATCGTCAATACGGTGATGAAGCTCGCTCCGCTGGGCGCCTTCGGTGCGATGGCCTTCACCATCGGCAAGTACGGCGTCGGCGCGCTGCTGCCGATGGCCAAGCTGATGGGTTCGTTCTACCTGACCTGCGGGCTGTTCATCGCGATCGTGCTGGGCAGCATCGCCCGCTACACCGGCTTCAACATCTTCAAGTTCATCAACTACATCCGCGATGAGCTGCTGATCGTGCTGGGCACCAGCTCTTCGGAATCGGCCCTGCCCAAGCTGATGCTCAAGCTCGAGAAGATGGGCTGCGCCCGCTCGGTGGTCGGCCTGGTGGTGCCCACCGGCTATTCCTTCAACCTGGACGGCACCAACATCTACATGACGATGGCGGCCCTGTTCATCGCCCAGGCCACCAACACCGAACTGACCCTGACCCAGGAGCTGACCATCGTCGGCGTGGCGATGCTCACCTCGAAGGGCGCCAGCGGCATCACCGGCGCCGGCTTCATCACCCTGGCCTCGACCCTGGCGGTGGTGCCGAGCATTCCCATCGCCGGCATGGCGCTGATCCTCGGTATCGACCGCTTCATGAGCGAGGCCCGCGCCCTGACCAACATCATCGGCAACGCGGTGGCCACGGTGGTGATCTCCCGCTCCGAAAACGAACTGGACATGGCCAAGATGCATCAGGCGCTGAACGGCGATCTGCCCGACGATCCCCTGCCGGTCGCCCGGCACGCCGCCGCGGCCGACTGATCGCACCCCGTCCAAGCCCCCAAAAAGCCGGCCCGAGCGTATTCGGGCCGGCTTTTTTTATGCGTGTAGCACAAGGAATTCACACTCCGGGACGGGTCCGGCGGGCACACACAGGCTTCGCCGGTTGGCCGTTTCTCCGGTTACGTTCACAATGTGAGAAATTTAACAGTTCTCAACCGTCCTCCAACCCATCCTCAAACACCCCGGCATGACTCGTGACTTCAAGGCTGCAGTCATTGAATGGCTGAGCCATCTGCCCCTGTTTGTCGGCTTCGTGGGCCTGTATGTGGCGCTCGACGTGGCGAGCTTCATCCACCCGCTGCATGGGCTCAACATCACGCCGTGGAACCCTGCGCCGGCCCTCGGCCTGGTTCTGGTGATCCGCTACGGGCGGCTGGCGTGGCTGCCCCTGGCCATCGCGGTGGTGCTGGCCGAAGTGACCGCCCGCGGCCCCACGGCGTGGTCCTGGGAAAGCGTGACGGCGGCCCTGGTGCTGGCCGCCGGCTACGCCGTGCTCGGCCACGTGATGAGCCTCCGCATGACCCGCGACACCCTGCTCGACGACCGCCACTCCCTGGCCATCTGGTTGCTGCAGGTGGGCATCGGCTCGCTGCTGATCAGCGTCGCCTACCTGTTCTCGCTGAGCCTCGTCGGCCTGCTGCCCGCCAGCGGCTGGTGGACCGGACTGACCCGTTTCTGGGTCGGCGACGGCGTCGGCATCTCGGTGATGATGCCGCTGATGTGGTGGCTGAGCGGCGAACGCGGGCGCAAGCATCTGCGGCGCTCGGTGCTCAATCGGGAATGCGTCGCCTACCTGCTGCTCGGCGTGGGAACCCTGTGGCTGGCCTTCGGCGTCGGCGGCCATAGCGGCTTCAAGCTCTTCTACCTGCTCTTCCTGCCCATCGTCTGGGCGGCTTCGCGCCAGGGCATGGCCGGCGCCATCGTGTGCGCGGCGGTGCTGCAGGTGGGGGTGATCGTGGCCATGCGTCTGCTGCAGTACAGCGCGGTTTCGGTTGCCGAACTGCAGATCCTCGCAATGGCGATGGCGGTGGTCGGCTTTTTCGTGGGGGCGACGGTGAACGAGCAGCGCCGCATCGGCGCCGACCTGCGCCATAGCCTGCGTCTAGCCGCGGCCGGCGAAATGGCCGGCGCCCTCGCCCACGAACTGCACCAGCCGCTGACCGCCCTGACCGCTTACGCCAACGCCTGCGAACAACTGCTCGCGGGGGGCGAATCCGGCGAGCAGCTGCAAGCCGCGATCCGCTGCGTGCTGCGCGAATCGGCCAAGGCCAGCGACGTGGTGCGGCGTCTGCAGGACTATTTCCGCACCGGCGCGCCGCAGCCCGAAGCGGTGTTTCTGGTCGATCTGGTCGAAAGCGTCATCGCGCCCTATCAGCTCCGCGCCGAACAGGTTGGGGTGCGCCTGCAGCTGGCGCCGATGCCCCACGCGCAATTGTGGATCGACCGCCTGCAAATGGAGGTGGTGCTGCGCAGCCTGCTCGCCAACGCCTTCGATTCGGTCAGCGCCAGCCCGCGCCAGCCGCGGCGGATATGGGTGACGGCCTGGAAGGAAGGCGAAGAGCGGGTGTGCCTGCGGATCGAGGATTCGGGCTCGGGCCTGACCGCCGAGCGGGCCGCCCGTCTGTTCGATCCCGCCGAAGCCGCCAAGGCGGACGGACGCGGCCTGGGGCTGGTCGTCAGCCGCGCCATCGTCGCCACCCACGGCGGCAAACTGTGGGGCGAAGTGGCCCAGCACGGCGTGTTCAAGGTCGAACTGCCGATCAGCGACCTGGACACCCCGCCGCCCACTCAGCCGGTCTTCAGCGAACCGGAAACCTGAGCCCGGCGCCGGCGTTGTCGCACCGACGGCGCCGTCGCATACTGGCCGGGTCTATGTCAGCGGAGGACCCCGCCATGCAGCACCGACCACCGGGCCGCGCCGAACCGCCCCTCGAAGAGGACGTGCAACCCTTCGAAGGGCTGGTGCGCTACGAAAGGCACGTGCCGATCCATCAGGTGTCGTACTACCTGTGCGGCGAACTGCAGGAGCCCCAGTACTACACCGAGCTCTTCTACACCCTGCGCACCGCCGCCGAAACCGACCTGATCTACCTCCACATCAACTCGCCGGGCGGCGATTTCAACACCGGGCTGCAGATCGTCAACAACATGCTGGCTTCCGAAGCCCATGTGGTCACCGTGCTCGAAGCGCGGGCCTATTCGATGGCCGCCTTCATCTTTTTGTCGGGCGACGAACTGATCGTCCACGACAACTGCCAGTTGATGTTCCACACCTATTCGAGCAGCTTCGCCGGCAAGGGCAGCGAGCAGATGGCCGAGGTGCACGCCCTTGGAAGCTGGTTCGAGAAAGTCACCACGCGCCTGTGCACGCCCTTCCTCAGCGCCACCGACATCGCCCACATCCTGCAAGGCAGCGATCTGTGGATGGACTCCGACGAAATCCGCAAACGCCTGGGGCGGATCAAGCCCAACCCCAAATCCACCCGCAAACCGGCCGCCAGACCCAAGGCGCCGGGCAAACCGAAAACCCCCGAAGCGAAAAAGACGGACGCCGGATAACCCGGCGCGTGCCCAAGCCTTGAGCGGTGCCGGCTTCGACCCCCGGACCGCTACGGCGATCTCTTGCGCAGGTATTCGGTCAGTCGCTGGTAATCCGGATCGTGCCGTGCCCCCGGCCAAACCTGGGCAACGGCGCTCAGGCATTCGGAAAAATGCCGGTAGCCGATGGAATACGCATTACCCGTTCCATACGCCGCGAAAACATTTGCTGGGACACAATGCGCCAATCAAGAGTGGGTGCCCCGGCAAACTCTGAAAAGGACTTGATGTGGCCGAAAACCTAACCGACTCCCAGCGCGACCGCCAAAACATCCTAAACAACCGCTATGCCCTGTCCAAAGCGGAAGAGCACCTCAACCTCGGTGGCATCCGCTTCCGCGACGAACTGGTGTTCACCAAGCAACAGGTTGCGGAATTGCTGGAGGTCAGCGACAGCACGATAGAGCGCTATCTGACCAGTCACGAAGAGGAATTGAAGCGCAATGGGTATCGTGTCATCAAGGGTAAAAGCCTTAAAGAATTCAAGGCGATAGTCGATGTCACCCTCGCAAGTGAGGGTAACAGATCTCCGTCTCTTGGGCTTTTCAGCTTCCGGGCAGTACTGAATCTGGCCATGCTGCTGACCGAAAGCGAAAAGGCTCGTGCTATTCGCAGCAGAATCCTGGACATCGTCTTGGATGTGGTCGCCGAACGTGCTGGCGGCCAAACTAAATACATCAACCAGCGAGACCGAGACTACCTTCCCGCGGCCTATCGAGAATTCAACTATCGGCAGGCGTTTACCGCCGCATTGCGCGATTGCCTCGCGATGGGCGACATCAAGTACGGCATCTACACGGATAAGATTTATAAATCCGTCTTCAAGGAAAACGCCAAGGAATACAAAAAAATCCTGGGTCTAGCCGCCAAGGACAACCCTCGCGATACCATGTACGCGGAAGTGTTGAAAACCATAGCTTCGTTTGAAAGTGGTCTTGCCGTCCAAATGACAACTTTTGTCGAGCAAAACGGGCGCAGGCTGACACCCCGAGAACTCGACACCCTGATTGCCGCCGCCGAAGCCAATCCGTTCCAGAAGCCACATTTGGAAGATGCTCGGATCCGCATGGCAAGTCGCGACCTCTGTTTCCGCGACGCACTGCACCATGCACTTGAATCCTATGTCCAGACCGTGCCGGAAGCGGATTTCGAGCGTTTTCTAGGTGAAACCAGCAAAGCTCTGGAGGAGCGCCTAAGCGACCCGGACACCCTAGCTGTCTTCAAGCGCCTCAAGGACCGCTAAGGTTTGGCAATGGACGAGATCCGGGTCTTCTACTTCGACATCGCCCATGCCCTTCGGGAGCACGACTGGATCATTGAAAACTCCGGCGGTTTAGCCGGCATAAAGAATCAGGGATATCTCGAAAGTGCCCTACAACATGTCCAAAACGACATCTACTACCCTGAGTTCCAACACAAGCTCGCCCATTTGATATTCGCCATCAACAAATTCCATGCTTTCAACGATGGCAACAAGCGGTCGAGCATTGCCCTGGGTGCCTATTTTCTCGAACTCAACGGCTACCACTATTGCATCAAGAAATTCATTCTGGAGATGGAAAACGTCGCCGTATGGTTGGCGCAGGGCAAAATCTCCAAGGATCTGCTATTCGACATCGTTACATCGCTGATCTTCGATGAAGACTACCCGGAAGACTTGAAATTGCGCATCCTGCGCGCCGTCGAGCCAAGGGACGACGATTAAGCAAACTCGCCTTCAAAAGCGGGGCTGCGAGTCGGGCTTGCCTCACGACCGCCTGGGCCGCCGCTCACCTGTCGCCCGCCATCGCTCCCGCCACGTCCCGGGCCAGCGCATCCACCAACCGGCCGTGGGCGGCGGCGAGGGCTTCCCAGGTGGGTTCGGCGACGGGCTCGGTGGCGACGAAGCGGCGGCTGGCGACATCTTTGCCGGCCTTGCGTAAGGTCCATACGGCTTCGAGGGTGACGCGCTCGAAGCCGTCGGCGTCGAAGCGCTGGACATCGATGGGCAGGCTCAGATCCGGTTCGGCGATGCTCGCCTGCGGCCACGCCACGGCGCGGACATAAGGCGTGCGGCGGGCGAGGTCGACGGCGACGCGGCGGGCGATTTCGGTCTTGAGCGGGGCGGCCCAGCGGTGGCCGTCGGACACGTCGGCGCGGCTGCCGTCGAGGAGGCGCACGATGTGCAGGCGGTCGATGGCGGCGGGCACGCTCACCGGGCCGACCACCAGGCTCGGGCCGCCGAGCGCAGGGCCGGCGGCCGGCGCGGCGGCGAGCGGCGCGGACGGGCCGAGCGTGTAGTGACGCACCGGCGGCGTGGTGCCGCAGGCGGCGAGCAGGCCGGCGAGGGCCAGCGCGGGAAGGCGGCGCAGGGACGGCATCACGGCTTGGCGCTGGCCGCGGCGGGGCACTGGGCGGACAGCCAGCGGGCGTCGGTGTCCGCCTGCATGTCGCCCTGCGGCGAACGCATCTTGACCCGCGTGGTGAAGTGTTCCGGGCCGTGGAGGGTGGTTTCGAAATCCGCGGTGCCCTGGGGCTGGGTGCAATTGAGGCGTCCGCGCACGGTGTTGCCGGTTTTGTCGACGCTGGCGAGGGTGCAGCCGCCGTCGGTCCGGCCGGAATAGATGTTGTCCTGCTTGGCCTGCTCGGGGGTGATGCAGCTGCGCACGCTGCCGTCGTTGCCCATTTGCACGCCCCGCGAGGCCATTTGCTGTTGAAGCATGCGCTGGGTTTCGGGCGGCAGGTTCTTGAGCTGTCTTTGCATTTCGGCCATTTGCGCCGACATGTCGGGCATGCCGGCGACGCTCATCCGCGTCGAGCGGAATTCCCACAGGCCGGGCCGGATGTCGGCGGCCTGCCCGACGGCGCTGGCGCACAGGAGCAGGAGGCCGGCGCCGAGGTTTCGTGCGGTATTCATGATCGGTTTCCTTTCGGTCGGGATTCGGGATGGGTGCCGGGTCATGGCTTTTCCTCGGGTTTGCCGCGCAGGAGCGCTTCGGGATGACGGTCGAGGGTGTCGGCGAGTTGACGCAGCATTTGGGCGGTGCGGGAGAGTTCCTGCAGGGTGGCGCGCAGATCCTGCTGCAGCGGGGCGTCGCTGGCGAGCAGTTTGCGCGCGTCGCCGATGGCACTGCGGGCTTCGACGACGGTGTCGCGCACTTCGCCGTTGGCCAGACCGTCGAGGCGTTTGACGAGGTTTTCGGCTTCGTCGATGGTGCGTCCCAGGCCGGCGATGGCCTTTTGCGTGTCGCGGCCGATGTCGTCGAGGGGCAGTTTGTCGAGCCGCGCGACGATCCGCAGCAGGGTGGTCTGCAGCTCGTCCAGACTGCCGCGCTGAGTCGGCAGCAGGGGCGGGTTGTGCTTCCAGTCGACCTTGACGGCGCCGGCGCCGGGGAAGAAGTCGAGCGCCACGTAGAGCTGGCCGGTGACCAGATTGCCGCTGCGCAGCTGGGCGCGCAGGCCGCTGGCGATGAGGGTGTCCACAAAGGCGCGGAAATCCTTGTCGCTATCGTCCTTGCCGAAGAAGGTGGCCTTTCCCGGTTGCGAAGCATTCTGCATGCGGCCGGGGAAGATGTTCACTTCGACCAGCAACCCGAGTTCGGCCGCCTTGGCGCGGAAATCCGGCTCGATGGCGGTGACTTCGCCAACCTGGATGCCGCGGAAATCCACCGGCGCGCCCACCGACAGGCCGCGCACCGATTCGGTGAAGCGCAGGACGTAGTTGCGCACGTGGGTGTGGGGTTGCTTGAGGGCTTCGCCGCGGTTGGGGAAGAGGCGGAAGGTGTGCTTGGGCGGCGCCGGATCGTCGAGCGAGCTGTCGGGCGTCTGAAAGGCGAGGCCGCCGGTGACGATGGCGGCAAAGGATTCGGTGTTGACCTGAACGCCGTCGGCGCCGAGCTTCACATCCACGCCGCTGGCGTTCCAGAAGCGGCTGTCGGTGGTCACGAAACGGTCGTAGGGCGCCTTGATGAAAATCTGCACGTCGACGCGCTTGCCCTTTTCGTCGAGCTTGAAGCCGGTGACCTGACCAGCCTCGATGCGGCGAAAGTAGATCGGTGTGCCGACGTTGATGGAACCGATGGTCTCGGCCTGCAGCGCAAACACCCGGCCGGGCACGTCGAAAGTGACGGCGGGGGCCGCTTCGAGCGCCACGAAGTCGCGCCGGGATTCGGTGGATTTGCCCACGTCGAGCCCCACATAGGCGCCCGACAACAGGGTTCCGAGCCCCGAAACCGAATTGCCCGACACTTTGGCGCTGACCACCCAGAAACGCGTGTCGTCCACCAGCAGGCGCGCCGCCTCGCGGGCCAGACGGGCGGTGGCGACGACGTGGGAGCCGTCCTCGGCCAGCGCCACGGCGGCGATCTGGCCGACGTCCACGTCCTTGTACTTGATGCGCGTCTTGCCCGGTTCCAGGCCTTCGCCGGTGTGGAACTGGATGGTGATGGTCGGCCCCTGTTCGTAGTAGGTGCGGGCGGCGAGGAACAGGCCGATCAGGGCGGCCACCAGCGGAATGATCCACACCAGCGGAATGCGGAAGCGGCGCGGGGTTTCGACGATGGCAACCGGCAGGGCCGGCGGGGCGGGGGAAATCGGCTCAGGCATGGTCGGCGTCTTGCGGGTCGGTGGCGGCGTCGGCAGCGGGGTCCCAGATCAGGCGGGGGTCGAAACTCATGGCGGCGAACATCGTCAGCACCACCACCGCGCCGAAGGCCACGGCGGCCGGCCCGGCCTGGATGATGGCCAGCCCCTGGAACTTGACCAGGGCGACGAGGATGGTGATGACGTAGATGTCGAGCATCGACCAGCGCCCGACGAACTCCACCATGCGGTAGAGCCGCGTGCGCTGCAGCCGCCGCCGGCGCGAGCGGCGCTGGGCCGAGGCGGCGAGGTAGACGAGGGCGAAGATCTTGAGGAGCGGGACCATCACGCTGGCGAAGAACACCACCGCCGCCAGCGGCCACGAGCCCGACCGCCACAGGAAGATCACCCCGCTCATGATGGTGTCCTCCTGGCTGCCGAGCAGCGAGGCGGTCGTCATCATCGGCAGCAGGTTGGCCGGGATGTAGAGGATGGCGGCGGCAATCACCAGCGCCCAGGTGGTGGCGAGGCTGGCCGGCTTGCGCATGTGCAGCGGCGCCCGGCAGCGCGGGCAGCGCAGAAAGCCGCCGTCGGCCGGCGCCCGCGACAACTGACCGCAGACGTGGCAGTTGAGCAGCCCGGCCTGGCGGGCGGTTAGGGGATGACCGCCGCTCAAGCGGCGTCTCCGGCGAGCGGCGCACGCCACAGCAGGCGGCTGTCGAAGGCCCGCCCGGCGAGGGTCAGAACGACGATCAGCGCGGCCATCGCCCAGAAGGCGGTGCCGAGGATCACTTCGGCCAGATGGGAGAGCTTGACCAGCGACACCAGCATGCCAAGCAGGAAGACTTCCGTCATGCCCCAGGGCTGCATCGCCCGAACCAGCCGGAAGAAGGGCACCAGCCGCGGCGATATCCGGCCCAGGCGCAGCGGCACCAGCACGACGAGGATCATCGCGAGTTCGAGCACCGGAAACAGCAAGGTCGTGACGCCGACCAGCGCGGCCACCGCTTCCATGCCATCGCGCCACAGCACGCGCAGCGCGCCGGCAAGGCTCACCTCGACCCTCCGGCCCTGCATCTCGAGGCCGACCAGCGGATAGACGTTGGCGATCAGGTAGAGGATGGCGGCGGCGCAGCTCAGCGCCAGCGTGCGATCCACGCTATCCGGCGGATTGCGCGCCAGAAAGGCTCCGCAGCGGACGCAGCGGGCCGTTTCGCCGGGAGCAAGACACGGCTCGGTCTGCAGCAGATCGCATTCGTGGCAGGCGATCGGCTCGGCGGGGAGGCTGGGATGCGCGTCGGGCGCAAGCATGGAATCAAGGAAGGCCGCGGAAAATGACGGCCAATTGTGCGGTGCCAGACAGGCTGGCGCAAGGGTGCGGAAAAAGAAATCGCAGGCGGAAAACAAGGCTGGCGGCGGCCCCCGCGACGGAGACGAATCCGTCCTGCCAGCCGGCTTCGACGCGCCACGCAAGGCCGCGGACACCTCCGGCAGGCGCCGCAAGCACACCGCGCCTGGGCACCCCGTCGTGGCGCCGCCGACGGCGCGTCGGCGGCCGGACGTATCAATGCGCCCCGCTGGCCGTGCCGTCCGCCGCCGGCGGAAGCAGGCTGCCCGACATGGGCGTAAGAGGCAGGATGAGAGGCGCGCCGTCGCCGCGCCGACGCAGCAGGACGCGGTCGGGCAGCACCCGTTCGACGCGGATGTCGCCGTTGAAAAAGGATCCTTCGGAGACGAGAACCGGACGCTGCCCGGTCAACGCCAGGATCGCAATTCCCGGCGCGTCGCCCTTGCCGGGGATGACGCCCTCCAGCACGACGCCCTCCACCGACGATTGGAGGCCCGGCACCGGCGACATCGGCACGCCCGCAGCGGCACCCGGCGATGCGGTGTGGATCAGCCCGGCCTCTTCGGCGAACCACAAGCCGCCCACCGCCACAATCCCGACGAGCACGACGATTCTCTGCACGTGGTCGTAGTCGAAGTTGCTCATCTCTCCATAGGGGCGCTGCGGCATCGACCGGCAGAGCCGACGACGGGCAGGCACCCGATTATTGTTGTTGAAGCCCGCACCGTATCACCGCCCCGGCCCGCGGCCACCGCCAAGTTACCCGGTTTAACTCATTTTACATTTCGCCATCCTGCGCCCCACGCCAGGAGCATGCCCGTCAGGCGGCAACGAAATCCAGCACGTCGCGGACGAAGCGCTCCCGCTGCCACAGATGGGGAGCGTGATCCACGCCTTCGTAGATGTGCAACAGGGCGTTGGGGATGTTGTCGCGCACGTAATGCGCGGTGCCGGTCGAGTAGAAGTTGCTGGCGCTGCCATACACCAGCAGCGCCGGGATGGTGATGGTGGCGAGCACGTCGCGATAGTCGGCGGCGGTGAGGCTGGCCCAGCAGTCGATCAGTGGACGCGGGGCCTGCATGCGCAGGCGCTGGCGGGCCGACTCGATCCCGGCGGCGTTTTCGAGATAGGCCGCGCGGGCGCGATCGTTGTGGCCGAAGGCCACCAGACGCAGCAGCGCCTCGGCGAAATCGCGCTCCAGTTCGCCGATGAAGGCGGCGTTCTTGTGGCGGTCGAAATCGCCGTAGATGCCGTTCTTCCAGTCGTCGTCGGTGAGCAGGCGGGGCGACTGGTCGATGATGACGAGGCGGGCCAGGCGGCTTTCACCGAAATCGCGGAGGTATTGCCAGAGGGTCAGGGCGCCCATCGAATGGCCGACCACCACGACCTGATCGAGGGCATAGTGGTCGAGCAGGTTCTGCAGATCCCGCGCCATGCGTTCGACGGTGGGCACCGTATCGCTCACCAGCCCATGCCCGCCGTGGCCGCGGGCATCCCAGCGGAACACCCGGTGCCGGGCTTCGAAATCGGCGAGAAAGGGATTCCAGTCCCGGTGACTGGAGGTCCAGCCGTGGAGGAGCACCAGCGGCGAACCGTCGCCGGAGATCTTGAGATGGATTTTTTCGCCGTCGTCGGCGTGGAAGTGGGTCATGGTCATGGTTTATCAGCCGTCGATGGGATCGGCCGACGAATCCGGCTGCCGCGGCTGGAAACCGACACGGCGATGCTCCGGACGCCCATGCGTGCGGACGTGGCGCACGGCACGGGCGACGAGGATCGGGTCGGCATGGCGCGGCTGGCGACGAGGTTCATCGAACCGGGCAGTGGAGGGGGAACCTGGATTCTGCCCGACTCGGCCCGGCTTGGCGTCCCTAAGCGACGATGAAGCGGCGCATCGTGTCGCGATCCTTGCCCGACAGGCCGTGGCGGTGCCAGAGGTATTCGCCGGGCCGCTCGAAACGGGCGACGATGCGCGTGACCTCGCCGGGGTAGGCGAGCACGGTGTCCTTGCGACCCTGTTCGTGGGGCTGCGCCGGCGTGCGGAAACCGGTGAGGACGATGTCGGTGAGGTAGCCGCCGACCGCCTCGCCCGGCCCGGTCGGCTTGGCGAGCAGGGTGCCGCTGAATGGCTCCCGCTCGAGGACACGGAAATCGCCGCGCTGAAGGTGGATCGAGTGGGCGTCGGCGCTGGTGTTGTAGATTTCCCAGATCTCGGTACTGCCGGCCGCGATGTGCTCGGTGACCGGATCGGCCTGGAGAAAAGTGCCGAAGCCGGGGCCGGCGGGGTTGCCGGGCGCCGGATTGACCGTACCGAGCAGCGTCTGCAGACGGCCGCCGGCGTCGCTGCCGTCGAACACCATCAGCTTGCGCACGGTGGCGCCGGCGGTGTCGATGGGCGGCAGCGGGTCTTTCGGCCGCAGGCAGCTCGGCACGCCCGCATCGCCAAACAGCGCAAGGCCGGCGCCGAACAGGTCGGCGAGGCTGTGCGGTCCGGCGATGCTGAAGGCCATCACCCGGTCGGTGCGGCCGACCAGCGGCGGCAGACCGACGGGAAACGGCGTACAGGCGTCGTTGGTCATGATGACCCGGCCATGCCACCAGCCCACCACTTTCGAGAAATCCACCAGCACGTCGGCCCGCTCGCCGGGCGCGAGCGTCAGGCTGGTGAGGGGCACGGGGCGGTCCATCAGGCCGAGATCGGTGCCGATCTGCCAGAAACGGAGGCGGATGCCCGAGAAGTTCTCGAGCCCAAAGCCGAGGGTGAACACCCGCGAATCGGCGTCGTTGAACAGGCGCAGACGGTAGAGCCGTCGCTCGCAGTCGAGGCGCGGCCAGGGCATTCCGTTGACGAGGATCTCGTCGCCGGGAAATTCGGACGTCCCGACCGGGCCGAACCGGCGATCTTCGATGCGGACCGATATTTCAGAGGCATCGGTCGGTAACTGGCCGGACTGGATCAGGGCGGTCTCGTTGGCGTCGCGGACGAAGTCCTCGCGACTGAAGGCGCGGTACGAACCGCCGGCGCCGGCAGGCGCGGCATGCAGCCATTGCGAGAACGGCCACTGGCGCGCCAGACCGGCCGGATCGAAATACCGCGAAGCGGCGAAAGAGGCGAATACGCCGGCACGACCGGCCTCGCTGAGCTTGAATCTGCTTGCCATGATGACACTCCCGATATTGCCCCGCCGAGGCCGATGCGCCCGCCGACGTCCCAGCGCGTCGGGCAGTATCCAGTATCCATGGATTTAAATCATCATCAATACCAAATTTCTCAAATTTACGTGACTTATTGCGAATATCGATGTCATCGGTTGAACCAGCGCAAGACCGTGCCCCAGTGATGGAGGTCGATGCGGGTGGCTTCGCCGCAGGCGAAATCGAGGCCGAGCCAGCGTTCCGGCGGCAGACCGAGGAGCTTGCCGGCCAGCGCGCGGAGCGGACCGCCGTGGGCGACGACGACCGCCGCCGGAACCGACGGCGCGGCGCACAGATCGGCCAGAAAAGCGTGGGCGCGGGCGCTCATCTGGCGTGGCGACTCGCCGCCGGGCGGCGCGAAGTCGAGAGGCGCCGCGGCCCAGGCGTCGAGGGCGGCCTGACCGATGTCGTCGAAGCTGCGTCCTTCCCAGTCGCCGAAGTGGATTTCCTTGAGGCGCGGGTCGAGTTGCGGCGTGCCGAGGGCTTCGGCGAGCAGGCGCGCACGGCGCAGCGGGCTGGCATAGAGGGCGAAGGATTCCGGCAACAGCGGACGCAGCCGGGCCGCGACGGCGTCGACCGGCTCGGCAAGGCCGAGGTCGGTCTGGCCGTAGCAGATTCCCGGCTCGACGGCGGGCCGGGGATGACGGATCAGATAGAGTTCCAAGCCGCGAGGATTCCGCAGTAGATGGCGAGCTCGGCAACCTGCTGGGTCGCACCGAGGCAATCGCCGGTGTAGCCGCCGAGGCGGCGGGCGAAGATCCGCGCGGCCCACGGGGCAATGACGGCGCATAGCGCGAGCACCACCAGCGCCTCCCGCGGGCTCAGGAGCAACAGCGGAAACACCCCGGCCAGAGTGGCGATGCCCAGTTCGGCGGCGGTCGGGCGACGCGCCACCGGGGCCGATTTGGCGCTGTCGTCGCTGCGGGCGTAGTCGAGCATGGACATCAGACTCACCGCGGCGAGGCGCGACAACGGATGGGCGACCAGCATCGCGGCGATCACCGGGTAGTCGTCGTCCGCGCCGAGGTCGACCAGCGCCAGGTACTTGGCCAGCAGCATCAGCACCAGGCCGATGGTGCCATAGCTGCCGATCCGCGAATCCTTCATGATCGCCAGCGTCTGGGTACGGGTCCAGCCGCCGCCGAGGCCGTCGCAGGTGTCGGCCCAGCCGTCTTCGTGGAAGGCGCCGGTGACGCGGACGGTCGCCGCCATCGACAGCACCACCGCCAGATCCACCGGCAGCACCTGCACCGCCAGCCAGTAAACCGCCACGCCGATCAGCCCGACGATCCACCCGACCAGCGGCAGAAAACGCGCCGCCTGCCCGAGCTTTTCCGGCGCAAAGACCACCCACGCCGGCACCGGCAGGCGGGTGAAGAAACCGAGGGAGATGAAGAAGAGTTCGAGTTGGGTGAGCATCGGGCAAAGGCCTGGGTGGGCACGGGTGACGCGGGGCTGCATGACCGGAATGCGGAGGCGCCGGCAGGCGCCCGCCCGCTCACTCTTTTCCGGCCACGCCCGCGGATTCGAAACTGGCCATCTCGTTGAGAAAATTCACGGCTGCTTGCACCAGCGGATACACCAACGCGGCGCCGGTGCCTTCGCCAAGGCGCAAGTCGAGCTGAACCAGCGGCTCGGCGCCGAGGTGGGCGAGCTGCACGACGTGGCCCTGCTCGTGGGAGCGGTGGGCGAAGACGCAGTAGTCGAGGATTTCCGGGGCGATGGCGTGCGCCACCAGCAGCGCGCTGGTGACGATGAAGCCGTCGATCAGCAGCACCATCCGGGCTTCGGCTGCACCGAGCATGGCGCCGGCCATCATGGCGATTTCGAAACCGCCGTATTCGGCCAGCGCCGCCAGCGGGTCGGCGGGACGGCCGCCACGGGCCACGGCCTGGGCCAGCAGGGCGCGCTTGCGCACCATGCCGGCGTCGTCGAGGCCGGTGCCGCGGCCGATCACGGTGTCGAGCTCGACGCCGGTGAGGCAGTGGGTGATGAGCGAAGCGGCGGCGGTGTTGCCGATGCCCATTTCACCGAAGCCGACGACGTTGCAGCCCTGCTCCGCCAGTTCGCGGGCCAGGGCGCGGCCGCGGGCCAGCCCGGCGTCGCGGGTGGCGGCATCCATCGCCGGCGCTTCGAGGTAATTGGCGGTGCCCGGACCGAGTTTGGCGTCGATCAGGCCGGGGCGAACGCCAAAATCGTGGGCCACGCCGGCATCGACAACCGCCAGCGCCATGCCCATCTGACGGGAAAAAACGTTGATCGCCGCGCCGCCGGCAAGAAAATTCTCGACCATCTGCCAGGTCACATCCTGCGGATAGGCCGAGACGCCGGCTCTGGCCGCACCGTGGTCGCCGGCAAACACCAGCATCTGCGGCTTGCGCAGTTCGGGGGCGAGGCTTTGCTGAATGAGGCCGATCTGACGGGCCAGCGCCTCCAGCCGCCCCAGGGCGCCGAGGGGCTTGGTCTTGGTGTCGATGCGTTGCTGCAGTGCCGCAGCGATGTGCGGGTCGGGGCGGACGATGGCGTAGGTCATGGCGGATCGCGGTGATGGGCGGACTAAGCGGCGGATGGTAGCGCGCCGGAGCGGCGGGTGGCGAGTCGGCCGCGCGCCGTCGATCATCCCTTGAGTTGCAGCGGCAACCCGGCGGCGACGAAGACGACCCGCTCGCACAGCGCCGCCACGGCCTGATTGAGCCGCCCGGCCTCGTCGCGGAACAGACGCCCCAGGGGCGTTTCCGGCACCAGCCCGAGGCCGACTTCGTTGGCGACGAAGATCACCCGGCCGGGCAGGCGCGGAATCAGCTCGAGCAGCGCCGCGCGCTCGCGGGCGAAGGCCGGCAACAAATCGGCCCCGGCGCCGGGCGGCAGGGCTTCGGCGCCGTCGAGCAGATTGGCCAGCCACAAGGTGAGGCAATCGACCACCACGCAGCGGTCTGCCGCGGCGGCGGCGGCCAGCGCGGCGGCCAGGGCGCGGGGCGCTTCGCAGACCGTCCAGCCGGCCGGCCGATCAGCCTGGTGGCGGGCGATGCGGACGCGCATTTCGTCGTCGAGGGCTTCGGCGGTGACGATGACGTGCACCGCCAGCCCGGCGGCGGCGGCCTGCCGTTCGGCCAGACGGCTCTTGCCCGAACGGGCGCCGCCGAGAATCAGTTCGCGGGTCATGATGAGCTTGGGGCGTGAGCGTGAAAAAACGGAAAGGAAAGGGCCGCGGCACGGAATCGGCGGGGCGCGGCACCGGCCCGGCCAAGCCGCTTTTTACCATTTCGCCCTCGTCGCACTGCAAAAAGGCTGATATTTCAATGCTATCATTCGCGGCTGTCGTCAGCGGCCCGGCCGCCGGCAACAACGTGTTCCAGGTGCTCCACTGGCCTTCCGGCCCAGGAGTTAAACGGGAAACAGGTGCGTGGCCTTCGCTCGAAGCCGTCATGCCTGTGCTGCCCCCGCAACGGTAAGCAGGTGCACGATGCGTCACACCGCCACTGGGTCTTCGGGCCTGGGAAGGCGACGCATCGCAAGAGGTCCGCCCTTTCGGCCCGCCTCGACCTGCAAGCCCGGATACCGGCCTCGATCACATGAAGCGGAAGTGCCACGGGGTGGTGGCGACGAGCGCGGTCATGGATCGCTCCAGGCCTTTCTCAGCCGACACACTCCCCGGCGCTCCCTATACGCAATCCACCCGCAGGCGGGGACGCCGACGGGTCAGGGAGAAACCATCACATGATCATCCGCCCCAGCCTTGCCGCCCTTGCCGTGGCCGCCGCCCTTCCGGCCGCCCACGCCGCCAGCCCCTACGACTCGCCCGTGCTGCTGGCCGCCGCGCCAACCGAGCAGCCGGTGGTCGTCGTCACCGCCACCCGCCAGGCCCAGCGCGCCGACGAACTCATCGCCAGCATCGACCTGATCGACCGCGAAGAGATCGAGCGCGCCGGCCCCGGCTCGGCCCTCGACCTGCTGGCCCGCCAGCCGGGCGTCCAGATCAGCAGCAACGGCGGGCCGGGCAAGACCTCCTCGCTCTACCTGCGCGGCGCCAACGCCAACCACACCATCCTGCTGATCGACGGCGTGCGCGTCGGCTCGGTCACCGCCGGTCAGCCGTCCCTCGAGAGCCTGCCCCTCTCGCAGATCGACCGCATCGAAATCCTGCGCGGCCCCGCCTCGGCCCTTTACGGTGCCGACGCCATCGGCGGCGTGATCCAGATTTTCACCAAACGCGGCGAAGGTCCGGCGCTGGTCGAAGCCTTCGGCGGCGCCGGCAACATGGGCACCACCCATATCGGCGCCGGCGTGTCCGGCTCGACCGGTCCGTGGTCCTACGCGCTGCGGGCGGCCGAATACAACACCAGCGGCGTTTCGGCGCGCAAGGGCCCTTACCCGGCCTACGACCCGACGCCCTGGGATCCGTCCGCCGGCCAGTACGGCGCCGGCCACAACTACAACCCCGCCCGCGACGCCGACCGGGACGGCTTCCGCTCCCGCTCGCTAGGCGGCAACATCGGCTACACCGTGGCGCCGGGCCATGAATTGCGCCTCAACCTGATGCGCATCGAATCCCGCAACTGGTACGACGGCGGCGGTTACAACGCCGTGGGCGGCGCCGACGTGGGCAACGATGCGGTCACCGAAGTGATTGCCCTCGAAAGCCGCAACCGGCTCGCCCCCAACTGGCAGAGCACCCTGCGCGTAGCCCAGTCCAAGGACGAATCGACCGGCTTCCGCAATACCAACCGCTTCAATTCGAAGCAGGATCAGATCCTGTGGCAGAACGACGTGAAACTCCCGGTCGGCAACCTGATGCTCGGCTACGAACACCTGGAGCAGCGCGTCGACAGTTCCACGACCTACACCGTCAAGTCGCGGGACATCTCGTCTTTCATGGCCGGCTGGAACGCCGCCATCGACAAGCACCTGCTGCAAGCCAACCTGCGCCACGACAGCAACTCCCAGTTCGGCGACAAGCTGACCCACCTCGTCGGCTACGGCTATCGCATCACCCCGGCCCTGCGCGCCGACGCCTCGATCGGCACCTCGTTCAAGGCTCCGACGCTCAACGACCTCTACTACATCGACAGCGGCGGCAACCACGGCAACCCCGACCTGAAGGCCGAGCAGGGCCGCAACCGCGAAGTCGCGCTGCGCTACGACGCCGCCGGCACCAGGGCTTCGGTGACCTACTTCGACAACAAGATCAGCAACCTGATCGAATGGGCCGCACTGCCGCCGACCTACGCCTACGTGCCGCTGCAAACCGGCCAAGCCCGCATCAAGGGCTGGGAGCTGGCCTACAGCGCACTCATCGGTGCCTACGAAGTCAGCGCCAGCGTCGATCTGCTCGACCCCCGCGACGAGGCCAACGACCGGCAACTCGCCCGCCGCGCCCGCGAAGCCGCCCGTGCCGGCGTGACCCGCAGCTTCGGCAAGCTCACCCTCGGCAGCGAAGTCCTGGCCAGCGGCAAACGCTACAGCAACGCAGCCAACACCGAGAAGCTCGGCGGCTACAGCCTGGTCAATCTGTTCGCCCACTACAAGCTCGACCGCGACTGGCGCCTCGAAGCCCGCGTCAACAACCTCTTCGACAAGGACTACGAACTGGCCAAGGGCTACAACACCCTCGGCACCGGCGTATTTGTCGGCGTGCGCTACACCTCCCGTTGAAGCGGACGCGGTTCGTGTTCGATAAGATTGCGCGGCAATGACCCACCAAACCCGTATCGCGTCCGAACACGCCGGCGGCCCGGCGGATTCCGCCCGGCCGCCCCGCAGCGCCCCCGCCATATCTTCAAGCCCCTCCTCCGCCGCCCGTCGGCGCAGCCACCGTCGCGCCTGGCTGGTGCTCGCCAGCCTCGTGCTGGCGGCGCTGGCGGCCTTCGTGTGGTCGCTGTCGGCCGGCGCGCTCCCGGTCTCCACCACCGATCTGTTCAACGCCTTCAGCGGCGGCGCGGGCGGCATGGAAAGCGACATCGTGCGCACCCTGCGTCTGCCCCGCGCCACCGCCGCCTTCGCCTGCGGCGGCCTGCTGGCGCTGGCCGGCGCACTGATGCAGGTGCTGCTCCGCAATCCGCTGGCCGACCCCTACGTGCTGGGGATTTCCGGCGGCGCGGCGGTCGGCGCGCTGGGCGCCATCCTGGCCGGCGCGGCATCGGGCTGGATCGACGCCGGCGCCTTCGCCGGCGCGCTGGGCGCCACGCTGCTGGTCTTCGGCCTCGCCCACGGCGACGGCTCGTGGACGCAAACCCGTCTGCTGCTCACCGGCGTGATCGTCGCCGCCGGCTGTGGCGCAGCGGTTGCGCTGATGCTCAGCCTCGCCCCGGAAGGGCGCGTCAAAGGCATGCTGTTCTGGCTGATGGGCGACGCCAGCAGTGTCAGCCAGCCCTGGCCGGCACTGGTGCTGCTCGTCGTCGGCCTCGCCGCCGCCCTGCCCTTCGCGCGGGAACTCAATCTGCTGGCCCGTGGCGAAATCACCGCGCGTGCCCTCGGCGTGCGGGTCGGACGGCTGCGCGCGCTGGTCTACGGCCTCGGCGCGCTGCTCACCGCGGTCGCCGTCACCACCGTCGGCTCGGTGGGCTTCGTCGGGCTGATCGTGCCGCACCTGGTGCGCCTCGCCATCGGCAACGACCAGCGTCTGCTGTTGCCCGCCGCCACCCTGGCCGGCGGCGTGCTGCTGTGTGCGGCCGACACCGCCGCCCGCACCGTCGTCGCGCCGATCCAGCTCCCGGTGGGCGTGCTTACCGCACTGATCGGCGTACCGGTCTTCCTGTTCCTGCTGGCGAGGCACCCGCGATGAAAATGGACGCCCGCCCGCCCATCCTCGAAGCCGACCGCCTCGCCGTCGAAGTCGGCCGGCACAAGGTCTGCCGCGATCTCGATTTCACGCTGCAGCCCGGCGACACCCTGGTGATCCTCGGCCGCAACGGCGCCGGCAAGAGCACCCTGCTCCACACCCTGGCCGGCCTGCGCGAACCCGTCGGCGGCGCCGTCCTGCTCTCCGGCCAGCCCTACGCCGCCTGGCCCCGCGGCCACGAAGCCTGTCTGCGCGGCCTGCTGGCCCAGAGCCAGCCCGACTTCTTCAGCGCCAGCGTGCTCGAAACCGCCCTCGTCGGCCGCCATCCCTACCTCGGCCGCTGGGACTGGGAAAGCCCCGAAGACGAAGCCATCGCCCTCGACGCCCTGGCCACGATGGGCCTCGACGGCTTCGCCGACCGCCAGGTGCCGACCCTCTCCGGCGGCGAACGCCAGCGCCTGTCCATCGCCACCCTGCTCGTCCAGCAGCCGCGCCTTTACCTCCTCGACGAACCTCTGGCGCACCTCGACCTCCATCACGAAATCTGCGTGCTCGAGCACTTCCGCAAGCTCGCGGCCGGCGGCGCCGGGGTGGCCATGGTGCTCCACGACATCAACCTCGCCGCCCGCTACGCCAGCCACGTGCTGTTGCTCGACGGCGCAGGCGGCCACATCATCGGCAGCGCCGACCGGGTGCTGACCGCCGAACGCCTGTCCGCCGCCTTCGGCCACCCGCTGCGGGCCATCTCCGACGGCGAACGCCGCCTGTTCGTGCCGGTCTGAACCGGCCTTTCCCCACGAGAAACCATGAGCGAAACCACGCCGCCGCTGTCTTCCGAAGCCGAACGCAACGCCCGCCACAAAGCCCGCATGGCGCGCAAGAAAGCCGTCGTCGACGCCGCCATCGCCGCCGCCACCGACAAGCGCGGCCTGCTCCTGATCAACACCGGCAACGGCAAGGGCAAATCCAGCGCCGCCTTCGGCGTGCTCGCCCGCTCCATCGGCCACGGTCTCAAGTGCGGTGTCGTGCAATTCGTGAAAGGCCGCTCCGACACCGGCGAGGAAGCCTTCTTCCGCCGCCAGCCCGAAGTGAGCTGGCACGTCATGGGCGACGGCTTCACCTGGGACACCCAGGATCGCAGCGCCGACATGGCCAGCGCCAAAGCGGGCTGGGCGCAGGCCCGGCGCTTTCTCGACGACCCGGAGATCGGTCTGGTCGTGCTCGACGAACTCAACATCGCGCTGAAATACGGCTATCTCGACGTAGCCGAAATCGTCGCCGACATCGAAAGCCGGCCCGAGATGCAGCACGTCATCGTCACCGGCCGCGGCGCGCCGGATGCCCTCATCGAAGCCGCCGACACCGTCACCGACATGGGCGTGGTCAAGCACGCCTTCAAGGCCGGCATCGCGGCACAGGCCGGCGTGGAGTTCTGAAACGCCGCTTACGCTTCCGGCGGCCGGAATCTTCCTCCAAATAAAAAAGGCGCAGCCCGATCTGCCGGGCTGCGCCTTCGAGCTGACGCTCGCGGTGGCAAACCTCTACAGGCGGCGGCGTCCCAGGGCCAAAGCCGCGAAACCAAGACCGGCAAGCGCCGGCAGGCTCGGCTCGGGAATCGTCGTCAGCGGCTCGCCGGTGATGGTGAGCGCGAACTGGATCGTCGTTGCCTCGCCTTCCACGGTCGTAAAGCCCAGGCAGCCCGGCCCGGCCCCGGCCGCCGCACAGATGGAGTTGCTCATCGGCGTCAGCGCGGTAAGACTGCCGCCGGTGGCATTCAGGATATTGAGGTAGTAGGTGACGCCGTCGTAGTCGAAGGCGTAGTTCAGCAAGCCCGAAGTCAGCACGAAGATGTCGTTGCACGGGGTTGGGCTCGTTGTCACGGCACAGGGTGTGGCGTTCGGCGTTTCGGCGAACTTGATCCCGAAGCTGACCGTCTGGGAACCCAGACTGGCGCCGCTCGGACTCGTGGGCGTCAGCACCAGCGCGCTATCGATCTGGGTACTCAGCAGGGTGCCGTAGCTGCCGGAGATCGAATTATTGGTATGGGTCACCGTCAGCGTCGAAGCGCCGCCCAAATCGTTGGTCAGGATCGAACCGGACGACGGATCGTTACCCAAAGTCAGCCCGCTGCGGTCGAGGTTGAGGGCAGGGTCGAGCGGGCCCGAACTACCGCCCCAGGACAAACGCTGCTCGGTCACCTCCTGCGTGCCGCCCGTACTCGAAAAGAAGGTTTGCGCATCGACGAAACCGGCATCGATGGCGAAACTCCAGCTATTGACGAATGCAGCCTGCGCGGGGGATACCAACATCATGCATGCGGACAGTGCCAGAGCGGTACCGCTCAGCACTTTGCGGATGACTTTCATGGTGAACTCCTTCTTCTTTCATGCAATGCATTTTCATGAAAGGTTGCCTGGCGCCGGTCTTTACGCGCCGGACCAACCCGTTTCGTGTTGCAGAATGAAGCGATGCATTTACCATGCCGAAATATAAAATTTAACAAAAACAATTAATTAATTACTATTCATCCTGAGAAAAACGTAAATGTGTCAAAAAATTCGACACATTTAATGATTTTATCGTTTATGCCACCGGTGGTGACCGGCCCGCAACTTTCAATCCAACGGTTGTCCATCGGCACCCCTTTTTCCGGAGCCCTGCCATGCACCACATCGTTTCCATCGAAGCCGGCGCACTCCAGGCCGAGCTGCGCCGGCCCCGCTTCGACCACTACTGGACGGAGCACCAAGCCACGCCCCAGCAGCAAGTCGCCGAGCGCCTCGCCGACGCCACCATCGCCATCGTCAACAAGCGCCGTTTGAGCGCGGAAATCGTCGCCGGCCTGCCACGCCTGCAGATGGTGGCCATCGCCGCCACCGGCTACAACAATGTCGATCTCGACGCCTGCCGGGCGCGCGGCATCGTGGTCTCGAATGTGCGCGGCTACGCCCGCGAAACGGTGCCGGAACACGTCTTCGCACTGCTGCTCGCGCTGGCCCGTCAAATCGGCCCCTACCACCGCTCGGTGGCCGTCGGGCGCTGGCAGAAGAGCGCGCAGTTCTGCTATTTCGACTACCCGATCCGCGATCTCGCCGGCCAGACTCTCGGCATTCTCGGCAACGGCACGTTGGGCCAGGGTGTCGCCCGGATTGCCGCCGCCTTCGGGATGCGCGTCGTGTTCGGCGAACACAAGGGCGCAACCACCTGCCGCGACGGCTACCAGCCCTTCGAACGCCTGATCCGCGAAGCCGACGCGATCAGCCTGCACTGCCCGCTCAACGATGCCACCCGCCACCTGATCGGCGCCGCCGAGCTCGCCGCGATGAAACCCGACGCCCTTCTCATCAACACCGCCCGCGGCGGGCTGGTGGATGAAGCCGCCCTCGCCGACGCCTTGCGCGCCCGCCGCATCGGCGGCGCCGGCTTCGATGTGCTCACCGAAGAGCCACCCGTCGCCAACCCGCTGCTCGCCGCGGACATCCTCGACGCCGGCAACTTCATCCTCACGCCCCACGTGGCGTGGTCGAGCCGCGAGGCGATGCAGACCCTCGCCGACCAACTCATCGACAACATCGAGGCCTTCGCCCGCGGCGAACCGGTGAATCGGGTGGCGTGAAGGCGGACTTAGCGGGCCGTCCGGAGAAAGTCGACGATCGCCCGGCGCTCGGCCGGGTCGCTCACCCGGAAGTTCATGCGCTGGCCGGGAATCAGCGCCTCCGGGTCGCGCAGCCAGCGCTCCAGGGTGTCGTTGCCCCAGACGATCCGCGACTGGGCGAGGGCCGGCGAATAGGCGAAGCCGGCGACGCTGCCCGCCTTCCGGCCGAACACGCCGGCGTGACGCGGTCCGACCCGGTCGGCGTCGAGGGCATGGCAGCCGCCGCAGCGGGCCTCGTAAAGCCCCCGGCCGGCGGCGTCGCCGGCATCGCCCGCCCGGATCGGCGCGGCCAACGCCGCCAGCCCGATCAACGCAAACAAGGATGCGGGTTTCATGCCCCGAAGCTGAGGGCTTTGGCCGGCAGCATCCGCCCCAGGGCACTGGAGAGCGCCGTCCAGTGCATGGTCTCGTCGGCGGCGAGACGTCCCGCAACCTGGGCCAGGGCCGGGTCCTTGAAGGACGGGATCACCCCCAGATAGGCATTGCTGGCGCCCAGTTCCAGTTTGGCCGCCAGGCTCAGCACGTCGGCCTGACTCTTCAGCGACGCGGCGTTGAGCGCCTTGGCGTAGTCGTCGAGGGATTTCTCCATCACCGGCTTGCCGCCCATCTTCTCGATGGTGGCGATCAGCGCATCCCGATGGCTCTTGTGATGGGACTGGAACAACACCGCCACGTCGAGCACCGGCTTTTGCAGCAGGCCGCTGCCGGCGCCGAGCTGGTAGGCATTGATGGCTTCATGCTCCAGGCCGAGGGCCACGTTGAGGATGTCCACGTCCTTGCCCATGTCGCCGCCGGCGGCGTCGGCGAGGCCGGGGCGGCCGGCGAGGAGGGCGACGGCGGCCGCCGACAGGCCGGCCTTGCCGGTGGTGGAAAGGAAGTTGCGACGCGAGGGAACGATAAGGGCTGTCATGATCGGATCTCCTTGGGGTTGGCATCGAAGCGGTGCTTCACTTTCGATACGCATCCCGAGGCGATCCGGATGCACTCTGCGGCGCCTGTTTTTCCGTCGTCCGTCCGGCGGTCAGGCCGCTGCAGGGCTCGCCCCGCGCATGAACAGCAGGCAGCCCACGTCGCTGCGGATCGCCGGATGCGCGGCGCCGGTTGCGGCCCGACGGTAGTCGCCGGCGCGCATGAGCAGATCGCCGGCGAAAGCCTCGCCTTCCACCACGAGGCATTCGTCGTCGAGCGGGCGATCCCGGAAATCCGTCGCGGCGCCGGGGTCGAGCTTCAGCAGCATCGCGCGTTCGCGGCCGTCGTCGCGCAGCAGCTTGAGGCGTGCGCCGGGTGCGTGCTGCATCCATTGCCCGTCGTCGCGATGGAGGGTGAGCGGCGCCTGCCCGCGGCCCGGCACCAGCGCGGTGAGCACGTCGCGGGCCACTTCCAGGCTGTGGCCGATGGGCGTTCCGCGCAGATAGAGCAGCGCACCGGTCGACGAACGGACAAGCCCGTGACGGCTGCCGGCACGTGCCAGATGATAGTCGCCGGCCTTCACCGTCACCTTGCCCAGTTGGGCCTCGCCCCGCAGCACGACGCATTCCTCGTCTTCGTGGTGGCGATGGAAGGGAATCGCCGCGCCGGGCTGCATGTCGATCAGCACGGCCCGTTCGGCGCCTTGCAGCCGTTTGACCCGCACGCCGGGCAGCAGGCTTTCCCATTCGCCCTCGTCGAGGCGCACATGGATGAAATCCTTGCCGGCGTCGCGGCTGGCGCGGATGCGTTCGAACAGGCGCCGCTTGAGCGCGCCCGCCCGCGGCGGCGGAAATTCAAGCGGGGCGAGCGCTTCGAGCAAACCTTCCTGCACCTCGCGGGAGGCGGTCGGATCGTCGGGGTCGAGCAGATGTTTGTCGTTCATGATCGGGCAATACTCCGGTCCAGATCGGCCGCCAGAACCTTGCGCAGGTTCAGCAGGGCCCGCCGGACGTGGGACTTGACGGTACCGAGCGGCAGCCCGGCGTGAGTGGCGACTTCCTCATGGGTCAGGCCGCGGAAGAAGACCAAGGCGATCATCTGGCGGGGCAGCGGTTCGAGGGCCGCCAGCGCGCCGTGCAGCAGCGCGTTGTTGCGGCAGGCGACGAGCAGATCCTGCGGCCCGGCGTCGTCGCGGGGCTCGGCCTCCAGCAGCGTTGCCGGCTCCGGATGCAACATCGCCGGGTCGTCGCGACGCAGGTGATCGAGGGCGCGACTGCGCGCGATGGTGAGAATCCACCCCAGCGGCTGGCCGCGGGCGGGGTCGTAACGCAGCGCCTGGCGCCACACCTGGAAGAAGACGTCCTCGGTGACTTCCTCGGCGGCGGCCGGATTGCGCAGGATGCGTAAGGCCACGCCATACACCCGGCCGCAGGTGGCGTCGTAAAGCGTCGCCAGCGCCGCCTCGTCGCCGGCCGCGATGCGCTTGAGCAAGCCGGCAAAGGCCGCGCTGTCGGGGGCGACCCACGCTTCCCGGCCGGCGTCCGCGGATGCGCCGTCGCGGGCTTCGTCGCCCCCATCGCTGCCGATGGTTTCCACCAGCCCGCCACGCGACGCAGTCGCGGCCGGCACGAAATCCTCAGTCATGGACGGCGCTCCGTCTTTCGCGAGCCGGCGGGAGCGGCGTCCGGTTCAGGTTCTGCAAGGCCATTGCACGGTTCTCTATGAGGGTTGATCGAAGCGGACCAAGCGCTTTCTCCATCAGGCATACGCAGGCGGACGCATTCCGGATGCAGCGAAACGCGGATTCGCCCGGCGCAAGCCCGCATCTTTTCCGACGAGGCACGACCGGGCGCCGGGCCGGGAACGCCGCTGGTGCATCCGGATCGATGCGGCCTGCGTAGGGCAGACATGGGGCGACAAGCCAGTGGGCCGCGCACCGTCATCACCTTCACTGCATCCGGAGAAACTTCATCATGCACGGTATCAAGAACCTGACTCTCCTGCTGGCCTGCGGCGTCGCGCTGCCCGCGCTGGCCGCCAGCGACAAACTGCTCCTCACCGGGGGCGTCACCCAGCTCGAAGGCGCCGCCGGCGGCGGACTCACGCCGTGGGCGGTGATCGCCGGCTACGGCACCCGCGACCAGATCGGCGCCAGCGCCTTCTACACCGACATCCGCTCCCAGGATTACACCCTCGGAACGGGCGGCGTCGCGGTCGGCCTGTGGGACCGGGTCGAACTCTCCTATGCCCGCCAGCGCTTCAATACCCGCGATGTCGGCGGGGCGCTCGGCCTGGGCACCGGTTTCGCCTTCGGGCAGGACGTGTTCGGGGTGAAGGTCCGCGTGCTCGGCGACGCCGTGCTCGAACAGGACAGCTGGATGCCCCAGATCGCCGTCGGCATGCAATACAAACGCAACGACCAGGGCGCCGTGCTCCGCGCCATCGGCGCGCGGGACGATCACGGCACCGATTTCTATGTGAGCGCGACCAAGCTCTTCCTCGACCAAAGCTTCCTCGCCAACCTCACCCTGCGGGAAACCAAAGCCAACCAGATCGGCATCCTCGGCTTCGGCGGCGACAAAAGCGACCGCTACTCGACCCAGTTCGAAACCTCGCTGGCCTACCTGCTACGCCGCGATCTGGCGGTGGGCGTCGAATACCGCACCAAGCCCGACAACCTGAAGATCGCCCGCGAAGACAACTGGTACGACGTCTTCGTCGCCTATCAGCCCGTCAAGAACGTGTCCGTCACGCTGGCCTACGCCCATCTCGGCAACATCGTCATCAAGGACAAGCAACGCGCCCCCTACCTGTCCGTGCAGGTCGGTTTCTGAACGTCTCTTCGAGGAATGCCCAAAATGAAAACCCGACTCCTCCTGGCCACCGCCGCCACCTTTGCCGCCCTCGCCCTTCCCCTTGCCGGCCACGCGGAGGCCGACACGGCCACCTATCGGGACTTCGGCGAGAAAGCCGGCCTCGTCCGGATCATGGACGATTTCATGCTCAACCTGCTCGCCGACCCCCGCACCCGGCCCTTCTTCGAAAACGCCGATCAAACACGCATCAAGGCGCAGCTGGTGGACCAGATCTGCGCTGCGCTGGACGGCCCATGCAAATACCAAGGCGCCCCGATGGCGCCGGTTCATGCCGGTCTCGGCATCAAACGCGAACACTTCAACGCGCTGGTCGAAGACCTGCAACTGGCGATGGACAAACAGGGCGTGCCTTTCCGCGCCCAGAACAAACTCCTGGCCCGACTCGCCCCGCTGCACCGGGAGATCGTCACCCGCTGAAGAAAGGCGCTTCCGGCAGACCAAAATGGCCGAAACATGGCGTCCATCGGCGACCGCCTCCGGCAATCGCGCGTCACGCCGGGGCAATCTGCCGGCGCCGGGTGCAAACTCGGCCCGGCGCCGAAGATCGCAGCCGGCGCAGACCCTTCCGTTTCGCCCACTGAATTCAATCTTGCGGGCAATTTGATTCAAGCAGCGGCCGCTGCATTCAACAATGTGACGTCATTGTTCGATGTTGACGGCGCTTGATTGAATGTTGCGACCTGTTTATCGATGATCGGACCCACAACATCGAACAACAAGGCGTCGACATCGAGCAACAAGGTGTCAACATCGAATACCAAGCCCTCAACATTGAATGTCGTGGGCTCAACTTGTTATCTCAGCCCGTCAACAGACTTCAACAAAGGCGAATTTGTCTTCGTTGCGGGGTGATCTTGGCTGATGGCCGATGGACGCCGCCGAGCGGCGGGGAGGTGGATCGATGGGTGGCCGGGCCGAACGTAGGTCGGGTTAGCCCACAGGGCGTAACCCGACATCGACGCCATCCCGTCGGGTTACGCCCTGCGGGCTAACCCGACCTACGCGGGCTACGAGGACTGGATTTGCTTGGGGCGGCCGCGTTTCTTGGGGCCGTCGCCGGCATCGCCTTTGACTTCGGGCAGCGGGGCGAGCAAGGCGCGAATGTCGTCTTCGCCGAACTTGACCGTGCCTTCGTGATCTTCGGCGAGGATGCCGGCGGCGAGTTCGGCTTTTTTCTCTTGCAGCGCAAGAATCTTTTCTTCGATGGAGCCGGCGACCACCAGCTTGTAGACGAACACCGCCTTGGTCTGCCCGAGGCGGTGGGCGCGGTCGGTGGCCTGGTTTTCGACCGCCGGGTTCCACCACGGGTCGAAGTGGATCACGGTGTCGGCGGCGGTGAGGTTGAGGCCGACGCCGCCGGCTTTGAGGCTGATGAGGAAAACCGGCGTGGGGCCGTCCTGAAAGGCGCGGACCGGCGCTTCGCGATCCACGGTGTCGCCGGTGAGGGTGACGAAGGGGATCTTGCGGCCAGCGAGTTCGGCGGCGATCAAGCCCAGCATGGTGGTGAACTGGGAGAACAGCAGCACTTTGCGGCCTTCGGCGACGAGCTCGGGGAGCATGTCCATGAGCAGGTCGAGTTTGGCGCGTTCCTTGACCTTGGCGGCGGCGTCGGACTTGAGGAGGCGCGGGTCGCAGCACACCTGACGCAGTTTGAGCAGGGCGTCGAGGATGACGATCTGGCTGCGCGCGAAACCGCGGGCGGCGATCTCGTCGCGGATGCGTTTGTCCATGGTGCTGCGCACGGTTTCGTAGAGATCCCGCTGGCGGCCTTCGAGTTCGACGCTGCGCACGACGATGGTTTTGGGCGGCAGCTCCTTGGCAACGTCTTCCTTGCGCCGACGCAGGATGAAGGGGGCGATGCGCCGGGCGAGGATGTCGCGGCGAACCATGTCGCCGCGCTTTTCGATGGGGCTGCGCCAGCGGGCGGTGAAATCCTTGGTGTCGCCAAGAAAGCCGGGCAGGAGGAAGTCGAACTGGCTCCAGAGTTCGCCGAGGTGGTTTTCGAGGGGCGTGCCGGTGAGGCACAGACGATGTTCGGCGTCGAGCGTGCGCACGACCTGGGCGGCCTGACTGGCGGCGTTCTTGACCGTTTGCGCTTCGTCGAGGATCAGCGAGTGGTAGCGGTGGGCGGCAAGTTGTTCGCGGTCGCGCCACAGCAGCGGGTAGGTGGTGAGGCAGACGTCGTGTTCGGGGATTTTGTCGAAGGCGTCGGCGCGGCGGGTTCCGCGCAGGCTGAGCACTTTGAGGTCGGGGGCGAAGCGTTCGGCCTCGCGCTGCCAGTTGAACACCAGCGAGGTGGGCAGCACCACCAGCGCGGGCTTGGCAAGGCGCCCGGCACGCTTTTCGGTGAGCAGGTGGGCGAGGGCCTGGGCGGTTTTGCCGAGACCCATGTCGTCGGCGAGGATGCCGCCGAGGCCGTGGGCGCGCAGGTGTTGCAGCCAGGCGAGGCCTTCGAGCTGGTAGGGGCGCAGTTCGAGGGCGAAGCCTGCGGGGGCGGCGACGGGGGCGATCTGTGCGGCGCTGCGGATGCGTTCGATCCAGTCGTCGAGGCGGCCGCGGCCTTGGCCCTGCCAGTCGTCGCCAAGGGCTTCGGCCAGACGCGGCGCGTCGAAGCGCGACACTTTGAGGGTGTCGGAGGGGCTGTCGAAGAGGTCGACGAGGGTGCGGGCGATGGGCTTGATGCGCTCGGCGGGCAGCCCGATGCGTTCGCCGTCTTCCATCTGAATGACGATGCGGGCATCGTCGGCAATGGCGTCGATCTGTTTGCGGTCGAGCCAGCGCGGGTCTTGATGGAACACGGCGTGGAGCATCGGGGCGAGGTCGAGGCGGCGGCCGTCCACTTCGATGCCGAGGGAGACTTCGAACCAGCCGGCCGCGCCTTCGTCGGCGTCGAGGATGTCCACATGCCAGTCGCTCGGCTCCAGCACGCGATGGCGGAAATCCCGCGGGCAATCGATGCGCCAGCCGGCGTCGCGCAGCGCGGGGGCGACGAGTCGGAAGAAGTGGGTCCAGTGGGCTTCGCTCTCGAGCCCGTAAATGCCATCCGGCGGCGAGTAGGGCATCACCAGCCAGGACGGTTTGACGGGCTGGAAGCCGGCGGCGAGCAGCGCCTTCCAGGCCGTGGCCTCCTGCGTCCAGTCGCGCTTGACGCGCACCGCGCGGCCATCGACGAGGGTGGCGATCTCGTGGGTCGAGCCGGGTTCGAAACGCGCTTCGCCATAGACGAAGGCGGGAATCGCCACGTCGTATTCCAGCCCGGCGAAATCCACCGGATAGCCGCGATGCCTGCGCCAGCTCCAGCAGTCCAGGGTTTGCAGGCCGAGCACGGGCTGGCAGGGAAGGTCGATGAGCGGCAGGTCCACCGCGCCCTGGGGCGAAGGCAGCGCCGGCGCCACCTGGGCCAGCGCGCTGGCGACCACCGGCAGTTCGACCGGCGACAACGGCGGCAAGGCCAATACTTCGGCAAGCACCGCACCGCCTTCGATGCCGATCGGCCCGGCCTCGCCGAGCTGGACGTCGAAATACATCGGCGGCTCGGTGCGCACCGCCAGCTGGGCCTCGGGCTCGACGCGCAAGCGGGCCTTGACGCCGCCGTCGACGGGCATCCATTCGAGCCGGCCGGGGCGCGCCGCAGCGGGCTTGAGCAGCGAAACCAGTCCGCTGTCGTCGAGCGCCACGCAGGTGCGTCCGGTGGCGAGGGCCGCTTCGAGCAGGGCGCCGCCTTCCACGCCGCGCAGCACGGGACGACCGTAGCCGCCGGTCTTGCGGCTGACTTCGCGGAGCAGGCGGAACACCTGCATGTCTTCGTCGCGCACGAAGGACGGCGGCTTGAGCAGCGCCTGCTCGTAGTTGTACCAATCGCCGATGGTGCCGGATGGCGCACCGGACGGCCCGAGCCGGGCCTTGAGCAGGCTGAACTCCACGTCGTCGCCGCTCTGCCAGGCGCTGCACAGATAGAACACGGCCTCCTTGGGAGCCACCGGTTTGCGCTGCACCGCGGCCTTGTCGACCCGTTCGCGCAGGGTTTTGGCCCAGGCCAGGATCTCCGCCCGCGGGCGGTCCACCAGGGCGCCGGGACGCCGGGCGGCGAGAATCAGCGCGGCGGCGTGCTTGCAGTGATGGCCCACCGGGCAGGTGCAGCGGGTGGCGATCTCGATGCTGCTCTGGCCGAAGAAGTCGCGCCGCTCGATGCGCACCGTGACCCGGTAGGGCACGGTGTCGGAGCCCGGTACAAGCCCCTGGATCTGGTTGCCGACCGTTTCGATGTTGCGCACCCGGCCGACGTAAGCGCGGGCACGGGTGAGGGCATTGGCGGAGAACAGTTCGCCGAGCAGGGTGTCGTCGATCTGGGCAAGAAGGCGGGCGAGGTCCACAGCAGGCGGGGTCGAGACGAAACCCGCAATTCTAGACTTGGGGCGATGAAGATGGGAACGCGGCGATCAGTCGGTGCCGCGGTCCAGCGAATAGCCGGCGGCATCGAGCAGGGCCGGCAGCACTTCGGCGGCGCGCAGGCGGAAGCGGAACATCACCCTTTCACTGATCGGGGTGTGGCCCGGATTGATCTCGATGGTCGGAATGCCCTGCTCGATCGCCCACAGCATCGGCCCGGCAATATAAGGAAAGGAGCTGCCGGTGCCCACCGAAAAGATCATGTCCGGCCCGGCCGCCAGCACCTGCTCGAATCGATGTACGGCTTGGTCGGGCAGATTTTCGCCGAACAACACGACATCCGGACGCAGCACGCCGCCGCAATGGGGGCAGTCGGGCGGAATCTGCAGGCCGGCGTAGTTGTCCACTTGGCGGCAGCGCCCGCAGTCGACACAACGCAGGCGGCGCAAAGTGCCATGCATTTCGATGACGTCGTGGGAGCCGGCCATGAGGTGGAAGCCATCCACGTTCTGGGTCAGCACCGTCACCGCGCCGTGCATCGCTTCGAGCCGGGCGATGGCGTAGTGGCCGGCATTGGGCCGGGCATCGCGGCAGCTTGCCTCGATCTGCGAGAGATAGCGCCAGGTGATGTCCGGGCGCCGTTCGAACATGGCGCCGGAGAGCGCCTGTTCGATGGGCAAGCCGACATCGGTCAGCGCGCCTTCGTACAATCCGCCCACTCCGCGGTAGGTGGGCAGGCCGGAATCGGCGGAGAGACCGGCTCCGGTGATGAAAAGGATGCGCCGTGCGGTCGAAAGCAGGCGACCCGCGGCCTCGATCCGGGCGGCGCAGTCGGCTAAGGTGTAGAGGGTCATGGAGTCGGTATGACGGGAATGAACGGACACAGGCGCGCCGGATGCAGGGTGGAGAATGTCTCGCTAACGGCAGACGGCGCGAAGGGTTGAGATTTCAATTCTGACCGAGCGGGCGGTCAAGGGCTACAACGGAAAGCGAAGGTCACGATCATGTGCCAGCTACTTGGGATGAATTAGAAAATATTACACACCACCACTCAACCAGCCTTGGCGCTGCTGGGGGCCATGCCAACTAAAAAAAAGCCCCGGCAAGCGGGGCTTAAAGTTAATCAATCGTCTTCTGGAGCTAGCGCCTCTTCCAGCGCATCTTCTAGCTCTTGCCAGAAGCCCTCGTAGCTGAAACCAGCGGGCATCACGGTGTCGTAGGCTTGCATGTCGACTAGCTCGTCTAGCACTTCGTGCACGAACGGCTCATCGTCTTCGGATAGCCAGCGGTTGGCTAGTATTCCCACAAACGCGTCGCGCACGTCGGAGTCAGCTAGCACATACCAGGCGTGGTCCATTCCGTTCATGGTGCGTTCTAGCGGGATTACCTCACCTCCGGCTTTCCAGTTGTCGAAGGCCGCTTGTAGCGTTGCGTTCAGGCGAAAAGCATAGTCGGGAAGAATTTCGTTATCTACATGTTGCGCTACAGTTTTGGCGTTGCTCATGTTAGTTCCTTGGTTGGCCTCAAAATAGGTATAGCTACCGTATTCTAAGGAGACGCTGATTAAATCGGCTTTTTGTTGATTTTTCATGATGGGGAAAGCCAGACTTGGATGAAATCAGTGCTTCCCTAGCAGCGGAGCGAATGCGGGGTCCGCAGTCCAGTTGCTCCACGTTTTTGCCTACAGCCCAGTTGTGTAGCGGCGCTACTGCGGTTCGCCACCGTACGGAAAATTCGAACCGGTCCTGACGCTCGGGATAGAAATACCCATCGGGGTTCTCTCTATAGTATTGGGCTTCTGCAGAGGCCTGCACTTGCTGATAACGCGCGTCCATAAGACTGATAACCACTCCTGCGCCGTATCTACCGCGACCGTGTCTGTCGTCGTCGCCTTGCCACCAAAGTTCGGCCTGATTATGTTCGTGATTTTGATGACTTTACCGTTATTGACATTTTGTTGATTGTATCAAGCGCATCCCTGGCGGGGTTGTCGGAAAATTTTACACTTTAGTGTCCAATCAGGGCTTGCCCTGAGTGGACGCCGTCTGTGAATCGCTAGACCGTCAGGACTACATTGATTATTGATTATGTTGACACTATTGCGACTACTTCTTAGAATGTGTTTTGACATATCTGTAAAGTGGAGCGCGAGATGTCAAGTTCAGGCCAGCATGTAGGCTACGTCCGAGTTTCGACCGTCGAGCAGAACACAGCACGTCAGCTAGACGGTGTTCAGCTCAACAAGACTTTCACCGACAAAATCAGCGGAAAGTCAATAGACCGACCTCAACTCCAGTTGTGCCTGGAGTATGTCCGAGAGGGCGACACGCTACACGTGCACAGCATGGATAGGTTGGCTAGAAATCTGGAAGACCTTCGCCGCCTAGTCCGCGAGCTGAACGCTAAGGGGGTCCGCGTCCAGTTCCACAAGGAAAACCTGGTTTTCACCGGCGAGGATAGCCCGATGGCCAACCTGCTGCTGTCTATGCTCGGGGCAGTCGCTGAGTTTGAGCGCGCCCTCATTCTCGAGCGCCAGCGCGAAGGGGTTGCAATCGCCAAAGCTGCTGGTCGGTACAAAGGCGGCAAGCCCAAGTTGAACGCTGCACAAGTCGAGCAACTGAAGACCAGGGTGGCCGCGGGCGTGCCGAAAGCCGCGGTCGCTAGGGAACTGGGTATCAGTCGTGAGACGCTCTACTCCTACCTAGCTGAGCCGGACAAAGCGGCAGCCTAGCTGCGCGGCTCTGGCAGCGGCAGGGGCTGGCCCAGTAGGGCTGCCTCCTCTTGCGCGGCTTGCTTTTTTTCAGTGTCGAGATACCCAACCGGCTGGCGACACACAACCCTCAGCTTGGTCATCAAGTTGCTGGCAAAACGCCTTGGCGGCGTCTTCGTGGGCTTGGCCAGTCAGCTGATTGATTGCCAAGAGCCGCTAGATACCATTTCAAGAGCAAGCAACGAGTGACGGGACACCCAGCATGAACACGATGGACAATATCCAAGAGCTTTCTTTCCCTTACTCCATTGAAGGCGTCCACGTAGGGATAGCCGCCTGCCACTCTGGAACGGGGCAAAAAATTAACGTCGTCACCGCGAAGCTCCATCGAACCCGGGCGATTCTGATAGCAGCGCCCGTTGAAGCCGACATCCCACCGGTCGAAGATTGGGGAGTGCATCTGATGGAGCATCTTGCAGACATTCTTGGGGTTCGAACGGAGTTCATTTTCCGGGTACCGATTTTCTACAGAAATCGCACAGGCCTGTTGGACGCACTGATGCTGCAACACACCCTCTCAGAGGATGGGAGTATCAAGCGAAGCGTAGTGCCGATTCCATTAGAATACTGCGATGCCTATTCTGTTGAGCAGCAAGTCGAGGAACTGCTGCCGCATTTCGGCAAGGCCTGTAAGCAGGCCCTTGAGCGCGCCTTATTGTCATAGAGCGTGTTTGACAGTCTTCAGGTCTCCAAGAGCGCCTTGTTTCCGCCTCATGTAAGCGTACAGGTCAGTTTCCGTGAAGCCCTGAATAGTCAGAGGCAAGCTTACGTCCGTCTCGACCAATGCAATCGACCTCAGCAAGGACTCCGGGTCATCGACTACCTGTTTCGTCGCTTCCAGCTTTTCAGATGCTGACCTGAGGAGCGCCAGCTTGTGTGCGCTCGCTTTTTCAAATAGAAACACCAGCCGGTCAAGGTAGTAAGGCGAATTCGGTAACAGTTGCCTGCCCACGGACCAAGCAACATCCATCATTTTCTCTCGATGGGCTTTACCTTTGTACGATGCCTCCACCTCGAGCCAGTCGACGTTGTAGTGGAGAAAACTCCCTGCCTCGTCTCGCACCTCATGCAGCACCAGTCCGTCGGGCGTCCTGCCCCAGCGCTCGAGTAGGGCGGACTTTGTGATGTCTCCGGTGAGCGAATTGATGGAGAACTCTGACCGCACTTCCCGTCCGGCGACCAGTTGCTCCACCATCCACGCGGTGCCCAGCGTCCTATGGAACACGTCCCTACCTTGCACCCCAGAAATCCTTGTCCCGTCAAAAACCGGGATGTTCAGCAGGTTGCTGACCTCTTTTGCCCCCAGCTTGCCGAGGACGTACGAGTAGCTCCCTAAGGAGTTGATGCACCGCACGATGAAACCCTCATCGCACAAGCGCTTTAGCAGCCGTGAAGCGCTCGTCTCGCGAACGGCATCTGACGCTGTTGGCCAAACCAGTCGGGATAGTTCGCGGTGCCGCATGTGCCCAAAGTGCTGCAGAGCGAGGAGGATGCACCGAAGGTTGTGCCGATGCCGCGCGATGGGGCTGGCCTGCTGGAGGTGAGGTAGTCTCATAGTCCTAGGTATAGCGACCAGCTCACTACTTATCTCAGCAAATCAACCTAAATTCACCGCATTTCGCGCCGTGCAGTGGGTGCGCTATCCGCACCAAGCAGCCCCGGAGGCATCTCCAAGTCTAGGTTTGAATATGTCATCCTCCAGGGTATGATTTGACTACTTTCATGACCAATCTGGAGCGAGCTGTGCGTACAGTCAGCCTGGCGGATGCCAAAGCCCATTTGAGCGAGCTCGTTACCCAGGTCGCCGCTGGCGAAGAGGTGGTCATCACCCGGCATGGGCAACCCATCGTCCGTCTCTGTGGTTTGGAGAAGGCCAAAGCTCCGCTTGCCTCTCGCGCTCAGTTTCGCGCCCAGCTCCCGCGTCTGGAGAAGCCCTCCGCGCTGCTCATACATGGCCAACGCGAGGATGAGCGCTGACATGCTCTACCTGGATACCAGTTTCGTAGCACCTCTCGTGCTGAACGAAGAGGTGAGCCCCCTCGTCGAGTCTTATCTGGCCAAACAAGCTGCCGGCAGCTTGGCTGTCAGTCACTGGACCCGGGTTGAATTCGCCTGCTTGGTTGCTCAAGGGGTGAAAGCTCAGCACTTCTCTACCCAGACAGCGGCCTCAGTCCTCGCAGAGTTTGAAGCCCTCGTTCAGGAATCCTTCCAGGTCTGGCTCCCCAGCGCAGCCGACTACGACTTGGCGCGGACTTTGTTGGGACACTTCGAGCCGGGCCTCCGAGAAGGGGGGGCTCTCCATCTTGCGATTGCCAAGAATCAGGGTGCAGACAAAATCCTGGCCCTGGATGACGGGCTCCTGAAAGCCGCCAAGTCCCTCAAAATCTCCGCCAGCCGCGGCATCCGCTGAAGTAGCCCCTCGTGACGACTGACTCCACCCTCACCAAATTCGGCTTCCGCTTCGGCCGTAACGGCGCGCATGCGGCCCGAACAATGATGCTCGGTGAGCTCCGCACGCTGTTCAATCACCAGCCCGAGACCGCCACCAAGGCGGACTACCGGCGAGAGGTGGTCGAGGCCAACGTACTGGGCAAACCTACCCGCAAAGCACGAGAGCTCGCCTTTGGTCACCTGGCAGACCTGTATGGCCTTGCGCCCGAGCTCGCAGCGTTTCGCGCTTTCCGAAAACTCTGGATGCAGGACACAGACGCACAGCCAGTTCTGGCTCTCACCCTTGCGCTCGTCCGTGACCCGCTGCTGCGCCGTTCACGGGAGTTCATGCTCGCCAAGCAGCTGGGCGAAGCCGTGCGCCGTGAGGAACTCGAGGCACTGCTTTCCCGCGACGACCCAGGTCGCTTCAGTCCGGCCTCCCTCAAATCCTTTGCCCAGAACATCAACGGCACCTGGACTCAGGCTGGCTTTCTGGCTGGGCGGTCCCGCAAGACCCGGGTGGTTCCACATATCACCCCGGCAAACGTCACCTTCGCCCTTTTTCTCGGGTATCTCGAGGGTTTCACTGGCCAGAGCCTGTTCACTTCAGCCTGGATGAAGCTCCTCCCTGGCTCTCCTGACGAGCTGGAAGGGCTGGCCAACTCCGCATCGCACCGGGGGCAAATCGTGTTCATGAGCGCGGGGGGCGTCAAGGAAGTGCGCTTCCCTGGCTACCTCACTCCCGAAGAAGAGCGCATCCGCCAAGAGGTCTCCCATGTCGTCTAAGGTCGCCAAACTGATTTCGGCTTACCGTCAGCACCTCACTGTTCCCTGGCAGCCCGGCTTGGCTGCGATTCAGCGCGTCATCTTTGCCGTCTACGACAAGACGGATGAGCTGCGCCTGCGCGCCAACGTCGAGGAGTTCGCCTTGGCGACCCAGCAAGCAGGCAAGCAGTGGCTCCTCCTTGATGTCACCAATGCCTTCCCTGAATGGATGGCAGCCCAGGAGTACCGGGACGCCTACTTCGAATGCCCCGAGGATTTGGCTGGATACCAGAACGGCGAACTGACCGAGTTCGTCGCCAACCTCAATGACAAACTCAAAACGCGCATCAACGCCGAAGCCGGCCCCGACACCGTTGTTGCCCTGCTCGGTGTTGGTACCTTCTTTGGGCTCGCTCGTGTTTCGTCCGTGGTAGAAGGTATCAAGGAAGCGGTGCAAGGTCGTATGCTAGTGTTCTTCCCTGGTGAGCATCATCCAGAGAATCACACCTACCGCCTCCTCGACGCGCGCGACGGCTGGAACTACCTGGCCGTCCCGCTGCTGGCCAAAGACTGACCGCCGTCCTCCAAACATTTCACCGCCAAGACCACCATGCTGAACCGGGACATCTACAACAAGCCCCCCAAGGAGAACCGCCTCGTCAACAACGGCGTGGCCGAAGTATCGGAAGACCACTCCGATGCCGCCCAGGCCATCCTGCGCTACGAACTGGAATCCTTCGTCTGCGACGGGCAGTACGAGAAGGGCCTGGAAACCATCCTGGACAAGTTCCTGCTGAATCTGGACGCGGGGACCGAGCAGCCTGGGGTCTGGATTTCCGGTTTCTACGGCAGTGGCAAGTCGCACCTGGCCAAGATGCTGCGCACGCTCTGGACCGACTATCAGTTCGCCGACGGTGCCACGGCCCGCAGCCTTGCCAAGCTCCCCACCGGCGTCTTCGAGCACCTCAAGGAACTCAGCATGCAGGGTAGGCGCCACGGCACCCTGCACGCCGCCGCTGGCAAGCTTGGGGCCGGAGCCGGAGACAAGGTTCGTTTGGCGCTGCTGGGCATCGTGTTCAAATCGAAGGGGCTGCCCGAGCAGTACAACCAGGCGCAGTTTGTCCTGTGGATGACGCGGGAAGGCATCCTGCCCACGGTGGAGGCGGAGTTGAAGTCGGCCGGGCGCTCGCTGGCGCATGAGCTTCCGCACATGTACGTGTCCAGCCACCTCGCCAAAGCCCTGCTGCAGGCGCGGCCTGGCCTGGCCCACACCGAGGCCGACGCCCGCAAGCTCCTGAAGGAGCAGTTCCCGCAGGTCACCGACGTCACCAGCGAACAGATGACCACCGCCATCGCGGATGCCCTGTCGGTCGACGGCAAGTTCCCTCTGACCTTGGTGGTGCTGGACGAAGTTCAGCAGTTCGTCGGAAACGACGTGGAGAAGGCTTTCCAGGTGCAGGAGGTCACGGAGACCCTGTCCAAGCACTTCAATGGGAAGCTGCTCTTCGTGGCCACGGGGCAATCCGCGCTGTCCGGTATGGCCAACCTGCAGCGCCTGATGGGGCGCTTCCCGGTACAGGTGATGCTGGGCGACTGGGACGTCGAGAACGTCACCCGACAAATCATCCTGGCCAAGAAGCCGTCAGCCCAGCCAGACATCGAGCATGTCTGGCGTGCCAACCTGGGTGAAATCTCGCGCCACCTGCGCGGCACCAAGCTCGAGCACGTCACCGACGATGAAGACGTGATGACCTCAGACTACCCGCTCCTGCCGGTACGTCGCCGGTTCTGGGAACGCGTTCTGCGGACCATCGACACCACCGGCACCGTCTCCCAGCTGCGTAGCCAGTTGCGCGTGGTGCACGAGGCCGTGCTGGCCACGGCCGATGCGCCGCTGGGGCACGTGGTCTCCGGCGACTTCCTCTATGACCAGATTGCCGCCAACCTCGTCTCCACCGCCCAGTTGCCGAAGGAGGTGTTCGATAACGTCCAGCGCTTCTCGGCGGGGGATGCGGACGCCCAGCTCAAGGCCAAGCTGCTCAAGCTCATCTACCTCATCAACAAGCTGCCGGCCGATGCTGCGCTGGACATCGGCTTGAAGGCGACCGAAGAAGCGCTGGCCGACCTCTTGGTCACCGACCTCTCCGCGGGCTCCTCCGAGCTGCGCAAGAAGCTGCCTGACCTGCTGGGCGAGCTTCAGAACAAAGACCGCCTCGTGATGGCCCTGGCGGGGAGCAGTGGCACCGAGTACCGCCTGCAAACCCGGGAGTCGAGCGCCTGGTACGACGAGTTCCGCGCCCAAGAGGCCGAACTCAAGGCAGCGCCCCAGCGGGTGGAACAAAAGCGCGCCGACCTGCTGAAAGGCCGCTTCAGCGACGTACTGAAGAAGGTGCGTGTCGTACAGGGCAAGGACAACGTCGAGCGCCGCCTCGCACCCATCTACGACGACAACCTGCCTAAAGACCACGACAAGTCCCTCTACCTGTGGATTCAGGACGGCTGGCAGACCGAAGAAAAATCCGTCATCGCAGAAGCCAAGGCCAAGAGCTCCGACAACCCCACGCTCTTTGCTTTCCTCCCTGCCCAGCACAAGACCGAGCTGACCAACGCCATCGTGGCGCTGGAAGCCGCACGCACCACGCTGCAGAAGAAGGGGAGTCCTTCCACTGAGGAAGGCCGTGACGCCCAGCGCTCCATGGAGAGCCGGCAACGTACCGCCGAGAAGGAGTTGGTCGAGCTGCTGGAGCTGCTCGTTGCAGGCGTTCGCGTATTCCAGGCCGGCGGCCAGGAGGCCCTGGACGGCAACGACCTGGCTGACCGCATCAACCGTGCAGCCCGCTCCTCGGCCATCCGCCTCTACAGCCAGTTCGATGCCGCCGACCACGACATGTGGAGCAAGGTGCTGGACGAGGCGCGCAAGGGCAACCTCGAAGCCCTTAAAGCCGTAGGCCACACCCAGGAGGCCGACAAGCACCCGGTCTGCCAGAAGCTGCTTGCCTACATCGGCCCTGGAAAGAAAGGCGCCGAGATTCGCGACAATTTCGAGGCACCGCCCTTCGGCTGGCCTCGCGATGCCATTGATGGGGCACTGTACGCCCTGTTGGCAGCCGGCCATATTAAGGCTATTGATGCCACGTCCAAACCCGTGGACGCCAAGAGCCTGGACCGGGCCAAACTCACCCAGACCAGCTTCCAGCGTGAGAGCGTCAACATCACGCCGATTCAGCTCATCAAGATTCGCAAGCTGTTCGACGCGGTGGGCGTTCCATGTCAACCCAAGGAAGAGCTCATCAAGCTGCCGGCACTACTCGCCAAGTTGCGGGACCAGGCATCGAAGGCGGGTGGCCAGGCCCCCACGCCCGAGGTGCCGAAACTCACGGCCCTTGAAGCGATTGAGGGGCAGACCGGCAACGCCCAGCTGCTGGAGCTGTTCAGCCGTTACGACGAACTCGTCGGGCTCTCCAAGGCCTGGACCCAAACTGCTGACGACATTGCAAAGCGCCTGCCCGTCTGGCGCAAGCTCATTGAGTTGCTGCGCCACGCCAAGGCATTGGGCCCTTATGCCGCGCTGAAAGCCGAGGTTGATGCCATCGAGGCCCAGCGCAGCTTGCTTGCCGACCCGGACCCCGTCCGTCCGCTGCTGGACAAGACGGTGGACCTGCTGCGCCAGGCCTTGAACGCCAAGCTGGAAGCCTTCCAGAAAACCTTCGAACAACAGCAAGCCCAACTCCAGGCCGACGCCGACTGGAACAAGCTCAGCGATGCGCAATGTGCCGAGCTCAGCGCCAAGCACAACCTGACTGCTGCGGAAGCAGTTCAGCTCGGAACGCCTGAGCAACTACAGGACGCGCTGGACGACTGCGAACTGGAGCACTGGGTCGCCAAAACCCAGGCACTTCCCAGCCGCTTCGAGGCGGCCCGCCATGCCGCGGTACAGTTGCTGAAGCCCAACGTCGTTCATGTCGCGCTACCTAAGCGCACACTCAATGACGAAGCCGAGATGAGAGCCTGGCTGGCCGAGGTGGAGTCCCTTCTGCAATCGAGGCTCAAGAACGGGCCTGTGGCCCTGTAGGCGAAAGGACGCATCATGCTTGACCAAATCAAGTTGGAACAATTCACTGCCTTCGAGCAGTTCAGTCTGAAGTTTTCACCTGGTCTGAATGTCTTTATTGGAGAGAACGGCTGCGGCAAGACGCATCTGCTCAAGCTGGTGTATGCGGCCTGCGACATCTCGACCAGTCAAAAAAGCTTTGCGGAGAAGCTCAATCGCGTTTTCCTTCCGTCGGGCGAGCAAATTGGGCGGCTGGTAAAAAGGCGCGGCGTCAGTAGCAAGAGCAATGTTGAGGTCACACGAATCGTTCAAGTCGATAACAAACCGAAGCGAATGACTCTGCGCCTGACCCTTTCGAATCACACCAAGGAGGCGGCCAAGGCTGAGGAATCCGGAACCCGCAAAGCGTGGCGAGAACATCCGCTGACGTCGGTTTACATACCCGTCAAGGACATGATGGCCAACGCGCCGGGCTTCCGTTCCCTCTACAGCCTGCGTCACATCCACTTCGAAGAGGTCTACGCCGACATCATCGACCGCGCCTTCCTGGGCACTCTAAAGGGCCCAACCGACAAGGACCGCAAGCGCCTGCTGGAAATCCTGCAGCAGTCGATGGAGGGTAAGGTCATCACCCGCAATGAGGAGTTTTTCCTCAAGAGCCCCCAAGGCGAACTGGAGTTCACCTTATTGGCCGAAGGCATCCGCAAATTGGGTTTGCTGTGGGTGCTTATACAGAACGGCACTTTGCTAGACGGCAGCGTGCTGCTGTGGGATGAACCAGAAGCCAACCTCAACCCCAAGCTGATGCGCACCGTGGTGCAAATCCTAGTCGAGTTGCAGCGTCTGGGGGTGCAGGTTTTCGTCACCACCCACAACTACAACCTGCTGAAGGAATTCGACCTGCAGTTGGAGGCCGAAGACCAGGCGCTGTTCCACAGTCTCTACCGGGACGAGCAGCGCAACGTGCAAGTAGCGTCGTTCAAGTGCTACGAGGACCTGCAACCCAACGCAATCGACGACACCCTTGGCCAACTAGCCGACCGCGAGATTCGCCAGCAGATGGGGGGGCTGGGCCAATGAAAGTGCGAGTCGATGGTTTCGAGTTCGACTTCCCTGGCGCGTTGGATGCCTTCGTTTTCGATGAAAAGGACAAGTCCCGGCCGCACTTCCATGGGCTCTCGCACGCCATGAGGGCTGTGGACCTGGTGGTGGAGCTGCCGAACGACACCCTCTTCATCGAGGTGAAGGACTTCCATGCGCCCGACGACTACAACTTCAAGACGGCGGTTACCGACGACGAGCAAGGTCAGCGACGCGAGCGGGTGAATCACCTGCGTGACGTGCTAGTGCACAAGTTCCGCGATACCTGGCTTTACCGCTGGTCCGAACGCGCCGCAGGCACACCAAACAAGCCGGTGCACTACCTCTGCGTGCTGAGCTTGGACAACGGCCTGCTCGGAACGGTGCGCAAGGAGCTGCGCCAGGCGCTGCCAGCAGGAAGCGCCGGCCCTCGCTGGCAGCGCGAGCTGGCCACGGCTTGCGAGGTGCTGAACCTCCAACGCTGGAACAGCGTATTCCCCGGCTGGCCTCTGAACCGCTACTGAATCCTGGGCACCCATGACAACCAATAACCAGCCACTGGCCAAGCCCCTGCGCACCCAGCTCGAGAACACCGTCAAAGCCGCCCGGGAGGCTGCCGAGAAAGGCGCTCGCGCAGCCCTGAGCCAACTCGCCGTGGGCGAAGCCAAGGCGCCCGACTACCTGACCGACGAGCTCAAGGCCCTGCGCCGCCGCCTTCGCGCCCACGGCCGAGCCCTTGGCGATAACAAGGCAGCCGACGACACCCAGGGCCTGCAGCACCTAGTCTGGGAAGTCGCCTACGAGCACTGGCACCGCATGCTCTTCGCCCGCTTCCTGGCGGAAAACGGCTTGCTGCTTTGGGAACCGGGCGCAGCCGTGTCGCTGGACGACTGCGAAGCGCTGGTGCAGGAAAGCGACCCGACGATAAACCTGGGCGCCAAGACCAAGTGGGAGCTGGCCGGCAAGCTCGCCGCCCGCATGCTGCCGCAGGTGTTCAAGCCCCAAAGCCCGGTGTTTGAACTGGCCTTCGCGCCCGAGCATCAACGCGAGCTCGAGCGTCTGCTGGCCGCGCTGCCGACCGAGGTGTTCCAGGCCAGCGACAGCCTGGGCTGGGTCTACCAATTCTGGCAGGCTAAGCGGAAGGACGAGGTCAACGCCTCGGAAGTGAAGATTGGCGCCGACGAGCTGCCTGCCGTCACCCAGCTCTTCACCGAGCCCTACATGGTGGACTTCCTGCTCCACAACTCGCTCGGCGCCTGGTGGGTGACGCGCCACCCCGGTGAGACCTGTCCGGTACCGCTGACCTACCTGCGCACGCTGGAGGACGGCACGCCTGCCGCCGGCAAGTTCGAAGGCTGGCCCGACCGCTTGAGTGAGTTCAAGCTGCTCGACCCCTGCTGCGGCTCAGGCCACTTCCTGGTGGCCGCCTTCCTGATGCTGGTGCCGATGCGGATGGCCGCGGAACACCTCTCCGCCCGTGAGGCGGTGGATGCGGTGCTGCGCGACAACCTGCATGGCCTGGAGCTGGACCCGCGCTGCGTGGAAATCGCCGTGTTCGCACTGGCGCTCGCCGCCTGGCGCCTCCCGGACAAGGCTGGCGAGCCGCTAGGCGTGCGCGAAGACATGCCAGCACCCAACATTGCGTGCTGCGGGCTGAAAGTGGCCGCGCGGGCGGTGGACTGGATGGCGCTGGTCCCCGACGAGATGCCGAACGCAACCTACCTGCGCCAGGAACTTCGTCTGCTGCACGACAGCTTCTCCCAGGCACCGCTGCTGGGCAGTCTGCTCGACCCGGCGCGCAGCCTCAAGAACGACCTCGCGACCACCAGCTTCGACACCTTGCGTGACCTGCTGGAACGAGCGCTGTCCACCGAGCGCCCAGCCACGCTATGGGGTGAGGGCAACGACATGCAGGACGAGGCTTGGGACCACGCCCTGACCGCTCGTGGCCTGCTCCATGCGGCGCGGCTTCTGGATGCGCGTTACCACCTGGTGGTGACGAATGTTCCATACCTTGCTGCTGTTAATCAGACGGAGGAACTAAAGCTCTTCTGCAAAGTTCATTACCCTAAGCAAAAAAGCGACTTGGCCACAGTATTCCTTGCGCGCTGCTTAGAACTGACGCGTCCGAAAAGCAGTATCGCACTCGTAACCAAACAAGATTGGCTATATAAATCGTATTACAAGAAAGTCCGAAAGTCTGTAATTTCCGAATCGGGCTGGAATTTCACTGCTGTTCTTGGTAGCCGGGCGTTTGATGGAATTTCTGGCGAGGAAGTCAAGGCTATTCTTACTATCCATACGAATGTGCCTCCTTTGAGCGATGACTCTGTGAGTCTTTTGTCAGTGGCAGACAAGGAAGACTCCAGCATTAAGGCAAACGCTTTGCTTGCCGCTGAAATTTTCCGCAAAAAACAATTCTCATTTCTCAGTTCGCCTGATTACATCGTTTCCCTACAGGGCACCGCAGGTGCCAGTCTGTTGGGAGATTATTGCGGGTACCAACAAGGTATATGCACCGGAGACTACAACCGATTCGGCCGGAACTGGTGGGAATTACCTTCAAGGAACGGAGGATGGGTTTTCCAGCAGGGAACTGTGAATCGGAGTACCCACTATGGGGGGCTGGAGAACATCCTGATGTGGTCGGACTCATCCGACAGCCTGAGGAGCTTTGTTATTGAGCGGGTTGGCGAAGAGCGAGTTCGCTCCTGGCTCCGCGGCGAGGACTCGTGGGGCCGCAAGGGCATTGCCGTGAGCTCGACTGGCGAGCTCGCGATGGCGCAAGATCGGAAGAGCGTCGTGTAGGGAAAGAGTGTCTT
>ERZ650306.45-NODE-45-length-56471-cov-30.609136_pt1 | contig 56471 bp, 57 predicted proteins | sample MGYA00376242_ERZ650306 | MGnify/ENA primary metagenome ERZ650306 (study PRJEB26733, sample SAMN07839244) | wastewater metagenome | biome: urban; feature: wastewater treatment plant; material: waste water | place: USA: North Carolina | collected 2016-03-31 ... | reverse complement strand
ACGCCTTCTTCCACAAACCCGAAGGCGGCGGCAAGAACTACTTCTGGGAAAGCGAGATCGACATCCAGAAGGATGCCAAGGGCCAGATCACCGGCGCGACGCTCAAGAAGGATGGCACGGTGCTCGAGCACGAGCTCACCACCATGTCCAAGTCGAAGAACAACGGCGTGGACCCGCAGGCCCTGATCGAGCAGTACGGCGCCGACACCGCGCGCTTCTTCATGATGTTCGCCGCGCCGCCCGAGCAGACCCTCGAATGGTCCGACGCCGGCGTCGAAGGCGCCTACCGCTTCCTCAAGCGGGTGTGGTCCCTCGCAGCAGCCAAGAGCGATGCAATCGCTTTCGCGCGGAAGCACAACTTGGCATTACAAGTTCAACTTGAAGATGCGCCGAAGGCAATCAAAGCAGCAAGGCGTGAAATGCACTTGCTGCTCAAGCAAGCAAACTACGATTTGAGCAAGCAGCAGTTCAACACCGTTGCATCAGCCACGATGAAAATGCTGAACACGATCGATCGGCTCTCGATGGATGGTGAGGCGGGCCCCAACGGCGCATACCTCAACTATTACAGTCAGTTCATCGAAGAGGCTTTCGGCATCCTGCTGCGCGTGCTCTCGCCGCTCACCCCGCACATCAGCCACGCCCTGTGGGCCCAGCTGGGTTACGGCGACGACATCCTGGCCGCTGCCTGGCCCGAGCCCCTGGAGGCCGCGCTGGTTCAGGACGAGGTCGAGCTGATGCTCCAGGTGAACGGCAAGCTGCGCGGCTCGGTCCGCGTGGCCGCCGACGCACCGAAGGACGTCATCGAAGCCGCCGCCCTCGCCAACGAGGCCGCGGTAAAGTTCCTGGAAGGCCGCCCGGCGAAGAAGGTCATCGTCGTGCCCGGCCGTCTCGTCAACATCGTCGGCTGATCGAACGGAGGTTTCGCGTGATGCGCATCCAAGCCTGCCTGCTGCTCGTCCTGCTCGCCACCGGGTGCGCCAGCACCCCTGGCGACCGTACGTGGTACCAGAGCCTCGCCAACGAAAACGCCCGCCGGCAGTACGAGCCCGGCCGCGACATCAACCGCGAACCTCCGCCGCCCAGCTTTGATGCCTACGAGCAGGAACGCCGACGCCTGAGAGAGAACCAAGCCAAATGAACGCGCCCCACTCCGCCGGCCGCCGCCGGGCCCTGCTCGCCCTCGGTGGCGCCACGCTCCTCGCAGGCTGCGGCTTCCAGCTGCGCGGCGCCCGCCCGCTGCCCTTCGACTCGATCTACCTGAACATGTACCAGTACTCGGAGCTGGCCGCCGCGATCCGGCGCCAGATCCGGGCCAACGGCAACACCATCGTCACCGACAAGGCCGAAGACGCCCAGGTGCGTCTCGAGGTTCAGGCCGACGTCAAGGACAAGGTGATCCTCGCCCTCAACACCCAGGGCCGCGTCCGCGAATACCAGCTGCGCCAGCGCTTCATCTTTCGGCTGGTCGGCAAGAACGGTCAGGAGATCATGCCCTCCAGCGAGATCTTCCTGCGCCGCGACCTGGCCTTCGACGACACCCAGCTCCTCGCCAAGCAGCAGGAAGAAACCCTGCTCTACCGCGACATGCAGAACGACCTCGTCCAGCAGCTGATGCGTCGCCTCGCCGCCGCCAAGATGCCGGAAGCGCCGCCTGCCGCCGCGCCTGCCCCGGCGCCCGCAGCCAAGCCGTGAACCTGCGCCCCGAGCAACTCGCCGCGCACCTCGACAAGCCCCTCGCCCCGCTCTACGTCCTGCACGGTAACGAGCCGCTGCTGGTCCTCGAGGCCGGCGACGCCATCCGCGCCGCCGCCCGCAAACAGGGCTACGCCGAGCGCGAGGTGCTGGTCGCCGGCCAGGGCTTCAAATGGACGGAGCTGCAGTCCGCCGCCGGCAATCTGTCCCTGTTCGGCGCCAGCAAGCTCGTCGATCTGCGCATCCCCAACGGCAAGCCCGGCCGGGATGGCGGCGAAGCCCTGCAGCGCTACGCCAAGACCCTCGACGACGGCATCGTCACCCTCATCACCCTGCCCGAGCTCGACTGGGCAACCCGCAAGGCCGCGTGGTTTGTCGCGCTCTGCGAAGCCGGCGTGGCCATCGAGACCAACGCGCCGGAGCGCGACCGACTGCCCGACTGGATCGCCCAGCGCCTCGCCCGCCAGCAGCAGAAGGCCGGCCCCGAGGCCCTCGCCTTCATCGCCGACCACGTGGAAGGCAACCTCCTCGCCGCCCACCAGGAAATCCTCAAGCTCGGCCTGCTCCACCCGCCGGGCGAGCTCTCTTTCGATGCAGTGCGCGAGGCCATCCTCAACGTCGCCCGCTACAACGTCGATTCCCTGCGCCAGGCCATGCTCGAAGGCGACGCGGCCCGCTGCGCGCGCCTCCTCGAAGGCCTCAAGGGCGAAGGCGAGGCCCCGCCGCTCATCCTGTGGGCGCTCGCCAACGAGATCCGCACCCTCGCCAACCTGCGCCAGGGTCTCGACGAAGGCCAGCCCCTGCAGGGCCTGATGAAGGCCGAACGGATCTTCGACGACCGGCGCCGCCAGGCCATCCAGCGCGCCCTGCCCCGCCTCGACGGCGCCCCCCTGCGCACAGCCATCTTGCACGCTGCCCGGATTGACCGGATGATCAAGGGTCTGGTCGGCGGCGACGTGTGGGACGAATTCCTCCAGCTGTGCCTGCGCCTCACCCGCGGCGCCACGCCGGCACGACGCTGACCCGCCGGCAATCGATTCAAAGCGAGAAAAGATGGACATCAAGACCTACATGCAGACCGTCGGCCGTCAGGCCCGCGCCGCCAGCCGCGCTGTCGCCGCCGCCTCCACCGAGGCCAAGAACAAGGCTCTCCTGGCCATGGCCACCGAGATCCGCGCCCGCAAGGCGCAGCTCCTCGACGCCAACGCTCAGGATCTGGCCGAAGCCCGCGCCAATGGCCTCGAGCCGGCGATGATCGACCGCCTCGCGCTGTCCGAAAAAGGCATCGAATCGATGGCCCTCGGCCTCGAGCAAGTCGCCGCCCTGCCCGATCCGGTCGGCGAGATGACCGACCTCAAGCGCCGCCCGTCGGGCATCACCGTCGGCAAGATGCGCGTGCCGCTGGGCGTCATCGGCATCATCTACGAAGCCCGCCCCAACGTGACGGCCGACGCCGCCGCCCTGTGCCTCAAGTCCGGCAACGCCGCCATCCTGCGCGGCGGCAAGGAAGCCCTGCACTCCAACCAGGCCATCGCCGCCTGCGTGCGCGCCGGCCTGGCCGCCGCCGGCCTGCCCGAGATGTCGATCCAGGTGGTCGAGACCACCGACCGTGCCGCTGTCGGCGAGCTCATCACCATGCCCCAGTTCGTGGACGTGATCGTCCCCCGCGGTGGCAAAGGCCTCATCGAGCGCATCTCCAACGACGCCCGCGTGCCCGTCATCAAGCACCTGGACGGCAACTGCCACGTGTACGTGGACGAACGCGCCGACCCGGCCAAGGCCCTCGCCATCGTCGAAAACTCCAAGACCCAGCGCTACGGCACCTGCAACACCACCGAATCCCTGCTGGTGGATACCGCCATCGCCAAAGCCCAGCTGCCCGCCATCGGCGCGATGCTGGCCGGCAAGGGTGTCGAGCTGCGCGCCTGCCCGGCGTCGCTGGCCATCCTGCGCGAAGCCGGCATTCCCGAAGCCCAGCTCAAGGCCGCCGTCGAATCCGACTGGACCGAGGAATTCCTCGCCCCGATCATCGCCATCAAGGTCGTCGCCGGCCTCGACGAAGCGATCGAGCACATCAACAGCTGCTCGTCCCAGCACACCGAATCCATCGTCACCGAGGACTACACCCGGGCGATGCGCTTCCTGCGCGAGGTCGACTCCGCGTCGGTGATGATCAACGCCTCGACGCGCTTCGCCGACGGCTTCGAATACGGCCTTGGCGCCGAGATCGGCATCTCCACCGACAAGATCCACGCCCGCGGCCCGGTGGGCCTCGAAGGCCTCACCAGCCAGAAATGGATCGTCTTCGGCAACGGCGACGTGCGCGCCTGACACCCGCCCGACGCACATCGCGCTTTCCCTGCCGGAAGTCTTCCGGTTAAGATTCAAACGCCCGTTCGAAATCGAGTAGAAACTCGATGAACGGGCGTTTGCCCATCAAAACCGAGGAGACAGCCATGCACCCCATCCTTCGCCGCGCATTCGTCGCAGCCAGCCTCACCACCGCCCTCTTCGCCGCCCTGCCGGCCCATTCAGCCGACGTCGCCGGCGTGCGCTTTGACGACCGGAGCACCGTCGCCGGCAGCGACCTCGCCCTCAACGGCGCCGGCCTGCGCACCCGCTTCATGCTCAAGGTGTACGCGATGGGCCTCTACCTGCCCCGCCGCGCCGACACGCCCGACACCATCGCCACCCTGGCCGGCCCCAAGCGCATCCAGATCGTCACCCTGCGCGACCTCACCGCCGAACAATTCGCCGACGCCCTCGTCGAGGGCCTCAAGAAGAATCACAGCGAAGCCGAGTTCGCCAAGCTCCAGGCCCGCAGCGACGAGTTCCGCAACGCCCTGCTGGCCATCAAGGCCGCCCCCGCCGGCACCCAGATCCGCCTCGAATGGCTGCCCGCCAGTGGCACCCGCCTCTCGGTTGGCAATGACGCCCGCGGCAAGGACATTCCCGGCGAAGACTTCTATCGCGCCCTGCTGCGTATCTGGCTGGGCGACAAACCCGTCGATGCCGACCTGAAAAACGCCCTGCTCGGCAAAGGCTGAGCACCTTGCCCGGGCCGTGCCGCAGGCGCAGAATCCCGGCATGGCCCCCTTGTTCAATCCTACCGCCACCGATCGGCCGCCTTCCGCCATTCCGGCTTTTTCCGCGGTGATGTCAGCGCCATTCGGCGCGGTCGGCGTCCTCAGCGACGATCAATTGATCCAGACAATCGAATTCCTGCCGCCAGGCCAGCCGGAGATTTCCCCGGCCAATCGGCTCGCCGAAAAGGCCATCGGGCAGCTGGCCAATTATCTGTCGGACCCGGATTTCCCCTTTGATCTCCCGCTGGCCGGCCGTGGAACGCCTTTCCGGCGCCGCATCTGGGCCGCCATCGCCGCGATTCCCCGGGGCGCCACCCGCAGCTACGGCGAACTCGCCCGCGACGCCGGCAGCATCGCCCGGGCCGTCGGCCAGGCCTGTGGCGACAATCCCTTTCCGCTCGTCATTCCGTGTCACCGGGTCGTCGCGGCCGCCGGCGTGGGCGGATTCGCCCACGAGAATCATGGCCACCTAATAGACACAAAACGCTGGTTATTGCGCCACGAAGGCGCGATCTGAATTCCGGCAATACGCCGGATCATCGCCCGCCGTTTCATCAGAAATTCACATTCAACCAATCGCCATCATGTCCCGTCCCGACCAGCACGCGCCGGAAACGCCGGCCACCCGCTTCCTGCGGCAGCACCAGATTCCCTTCTCCACCCACCTCTATGCGTATGAGAATCACGGCGGAACGAAAGTCTCGTCCCGGGAATTGAATGTCGCCGAACACGCGGTCGTCAAAACCCTGGTGATGGAAAACGAAAGCCGCCAGCCGCTGATCATCCTGATGCACGGCGACCGCAAGGTCTCCACCAAGGAACTCGCCCGCCAGGCGGGGCACAAGCAGATCAGCCCCTGCGACCCGGCCGTCGCCCAGCGCCACACGGGCTACATGGTCGGCGGCACCTCGCCCTTCGGCACCCGCAAGGCCATGCCTCTATTCATGGAGCGCAGCATCCTCGACCTGCCGCTGATTTACATCAATGGCGGCAAAAGAGGCTTTCTCGTCGGCGTCCATCCCCACGACATTCTCCGTATACTCAAGCCAACCATCGTCACCGTGGCGATTGAATGAATAACAAAAAGACTTGCCCGATCGTCAAATAAAAGTGGCAGAATAAGCGCCTGAATAAAGGCATTGAAATGCCTGCCGTGGCGATTGGTCGTCCAGCCGCCACATTCATCTCAAACGCTGATCGCACTCAAAACGCCACACCGAAGGACAACACCGCCATGGATATCTCCACCCTTTCCCTTGCCGAATTGCGCCGTCTCCAGACCAAAGTCGAGACCGAAATCCGGCGCCGTTCCGACACGGCCAAGAAGGATCTGCTGAAGCGGATGCAGAAGCTCGCCGCCGAACACGGCATGAGCCTCACCGACGTGATCGGCGGCCAGGAAGCCATCGAAAAGGCCGCCCCCGCGCCCAAGAAGGCTGCAGCCAAGCCCGCCGCCAAGAAGGCCGCCAAGCCCGCCTCGGTGATCAAGTTCCGTCACCCGGAAAACGCCGCCATCGGCTGGACCGGCCACGGCCGCAAGCCCCAGTGGGTGATCGACTGGCTCGCCCAGGGCAAGGCCCTCGACGACCTGCGCGCCACCAGCGCCGAAGCCTGATTCAGCGCATTGCCACGCCCCTGCCGGGCTCAGCCCGGCAGGCCGGCCGTGGGAGCGTGAGCCGGAGGTTCGGCGCCATTGCGGCCGCGTTCGATGAATACGCCAACCCGCCGCACATCCTTCATCACGCCAATCTTGGCAATCGCCAGCTTCACCCACGGGGCGCCAAATTCGTCGAATAACAATTTGACGATGAATTCCCCCAGTGTCTCGATCAGATTGAATTGACGCACCGCCAGTTCGGCGCGAATCCGCTCGATCACCTTGGCGTAATCGATCGTGTCCGCAATGTCGTCATGCTCGGCTGCCGCATCCGGCACGCCAAAAGTCAGGTTGAGTTCGAGCGGCTGATCGGCAACCTGCTCCCGCGGATAGATGCCCACCCGCGACTTGACCCGCAGCGCTTCGATAAAAATGAAATCCATCGTGTGTCCCAGCTAAAATCGCGCACATTCTAGCCCGTACGCCTCCAAAAGCACTCACGCCAAAATGCATTTCGCCCTTTTGCTCCTCGCGGCCTACCTGATCGGCTCCATTCCGTTCGCGGTTGTCGTCAGCCGGCTTTTCGGCATGGCCGACCCCCGCTCCTACGGTTCCGGCAACCCAGGCGCCACCAACGTCCTGCGCAGCGGCAACAAGCTCGCCGCCGCCCTCACCCTGGTGGGCGACGCCTTCAAGGGCTGGCTGGCCGTGTGGCTGGCCGACAGCTTTGCGCCGGGCTTCGGGATCGGCGCCATCGCCGCGCCGGCAGCGGGCCTTGCTGCCTTCTTCGGCCACCTCTTTCCGGTGTTTCTCGGCTTCAAGGGCGGCAAGGGCGTGGCCACCGCTGCCGGCGTGCTGATCGGCGCCAAGGGCCTGCTGGGGCTGGCGGTGCTGGGCGTATGGCTTGGCGTGGCCTTCACCCTGCGCTACTCGTCCCTCGCAGCCCTGTGCGCCGCGCTGGCCGCTCCGGCGCTGGCCTACCTGTTCGACCTGGGCCCCAACTGGATCATCGCCATCGCCGTGATGTCGGCGCTGCTCGTGTGGCGCCACAAGGACAACATTAAACGCCTCGTTGCCGGCCAGGAAAGCCGCATCGGCAGCAAGAAAAAGGCCGGCTAAAACGCCGGCCCACCACCACACCACTCAATCCGCCTGCCCGACCACCACGGGCGGGCGGATGTCCTGCAGACTCCAGCGCGGCCGTACCGCAAACCGCCCCGCGGCGGGCTCAACCGTTTCACCGGCCGCAAAACGCAGCGCGCCTGCAAAGGCGATCATCGCGCCGTTATCGGTGCACAGCTCCAGCTCCGGATAGAACACCCGCGCCTTGCGCTTCGCTGCCGCCGCATCGAGCTGGGCCCGTAGCGCGAGATTCGCCCCAACGCCCCCCGCCACCACCAGCTGCTTGAGCCCCGTGTGCTTGAGCGCCGCCATCGACTTGGCTACCAGCACCTCGACCACCGCTGCCTGAAATTCCGCCGCCAGATCGGCCCGATCCTCCGGCACGAAATCCGGCGCCGACGCAGCGGTGAGCACCGCCGTCTTCAGGCCGCTGAAACTGAAGTCGAAATCCTTGCTGTGCAGCATCGGCCGCGGCAGCTTGAAGCGCCCCGGCTTGCCCTCCCGGGCCAGCTTTGCCAGCGCCGGGCCACCCGGATAACCCAGACCGATCAGCTTGGCAGTCTTGTCGAAGGCTTCGCCGGCGGCGTCATCCACCGTCTCGCCGAGCAGGGTGTAATCGCCAACGCCCGCCACCCGCATCAGCTGCGTATGGCCACCCGACACAAGCAGCGCCACGAACGGAAAGCTCGGCGGCGTGGCCGACAGCAGCGGCGACAGCAGATGCCCCTCCAGGTGATGCACCGGCAGCACCGGCACATCCAGCGCCACGCCGAGGGATTCTGCCACGCTGGCGCCCACCAGCAGCGCACCCGCCAGCCCCGGCCCGGCCGTGTAGGCCACCGCGTCGATGTCAGCCATCGTGAGCCCGGTGACTTCCAGCGTCTCGCGCAGCAGCAGCGGCAGACGGCGGATGTGGTCTCGGGAGGCCAGCTCCGGCACCACCCCGCCGTAGGCAGCGTGCAGGTCGATCTGGGAGTGGAGACGATGGCCCAGCAGGCCCCGGCCAGTCTCGTAGATGGCCACGCCAGTCTCGTCGCAGGAGGTTTCGATGCCCAGAACGCGCATGGATCAGCCCGAAGAAAAAACGCGATTTTACCCTTCCAGACCCCTGGGCCACACCCAAAACTGAAAATTGGGCTTGGTGGACCCGAACGACTTGGTTATACTCTTCGTTTTTCCGTCCAAAGAATTTTCGAGGAAGCACGCAATGCCGGGTATTCGCGTCAAAGAAAACGAGCCGTTCGAAGTAGCCATCCGTCGCTTCAAGCGCACCATTGAAAAAGTGGGCCTCCTGCCCGAACTCCGCTCCCGCGAGTTCTACGAAAAGCCGACCGCCGAACGCAAGCGCAAGCTGGCCGCCGCCGTCAAGCGCCACCACAAGCGCCTGCGCAGCCAGACCCTGCCCCCGAAGATGTACTAAGCAACACCCCGAGTACACGCTTCCCGCTTCGCCACGCGATACGCGCTTCAGCGCGAGCGCGTGGCGTTTGCCTTTTGGTTCGCCAGCCCGCAGCCTTGCCTTGTCGGGCCTGCGTCGCCCACCCTTTCGCCAGGAATCTCTTTCGTGTCCCTCAAAGCCCAGATCAACGAAGACATGAAGGCCGCCATGCGTGCCAAGGAAACCGCCCGCCTGTCGGCGCTGCGCCTGCTGCTGGCCGCCATCAAGCAAAAGGAAGTGGACGAACGCATCGAACTGGATGACGCCGCGGTCATCACGGTGGTGGACAAGATGCTCAAGCAGCGTCGTGACTCCGTCACCCAGTACGAGGCCGCCCAGCGCTTTGATCTGGCGAGCGCCGAGCGCTTCGAGATTGACGTGCTCACCACCTACAAGCCCGCCGGCCTCACCGTCGAGCAGATCGCCGCCGAGGTGGATGCCGCCATCGCCTCGACCGGCGCCGCCAGCGCCGCCGACATGGGCAAGCTGATGGCCGTCCTCAAGCCGAAGCTCGCCGGCAAGGCCGACATGGCCGAGGTTTCCAAACTGGTGAAATCCCGCCTCACCAACTAGGATTCATGAAGATGGCGCCGTAGCGGCCAGGCCGCCGGCGCCGGCTGGCCATCATGATTCCGCAATCCTTCATCCAGGATCTGCTCGCCCGCGTCGACATCGTCGAGGTGATCGAACGCTATCTGCCGCTCAAGAAGGGCGGTGCGAACTATTTCGCCTGCTGCCCGTTCCACGGCGAGAAATCCGCGTCGTTTTCGGTAAGCCCCACCAAGCAGTTCTATCACTGCTTCGGCTGCGGCGCCCACGGCAGCGCCATCAGCTTCCTGATGGAGTACAGCGGCCTCGGCTTCATCGACGCGGTGAAGGAGCTCGCCAGTAACGTCGGGATGGAAGTCCCCCAGGATGACTTCACGCCCAACCGCGACCGCGTCCGCGAACAATCCCTCACCGAACTCATGGCCCAGGCCGCGCGCTTCTATAAAGAGCAGCTCAAGCGTAGCCCGATCGCCATCGACTACCTCAAGGGCCGCGGACTGACCGGCGAGATCGCCGCCCGCTACGGCCTGGGCTACGCGCCCGAAGGCTGGCAGGCGCTGCAGGCCGCCTTCCCCGACTATTCCGCCGCCAGCCTGCTCGAATGCGGGCTGGTGCTCGAGAATGAGCAAGGCCGCCGCTACGACCGCTTCCGCGACCGCATCATGTTCCCGATCCAGGACCAGCACGGCAACGTGATCGGCTTCGGCGGCCGCGTCCTCGGCAAGGGCGAGCCCAAGTATCTCAACTCGCCCGAGACCCCGATCTTCGAGAAAGGCCGCGAGCTCTACGGCCTCGTCCAGGCCCGCCAGGCGATCCGCGACCAGGAATGCGTGCTGGTCGTCGAAGGCTACATGGACGTGGTCGGCCTCGCCCAGTTCGGCGTAGGCAATGCGGTCGCCACCCTCGGCACCGCCGCCACGCCGCACCACATCCAGAAGCTCCTGCGCCTCACCGACCGCGTCGTGTTCTGCTTCGACGGCGACGCCGCCGGCCGCCGTGCCGCCGGCCGGGCGCTCGAAGTCAGTCTCGAACACCTGGCCGACAACAAGACCCTCACCTTCCTGTTCCTGCCCGAAGAGCACGACCCGGACAGCTTCGTCCGCGCCGAAGGCCCGGACGCCTTCCGCGCCGCCATGAACCGCGCCCAGCCCCTGGCCGAATTCCTCCTCGCCGAGCTGAAGAAGGACGTGGATCTCGCCACCGCCGAAGGCTGCGCCAGGCTCGTCCACGAAGCCAAGCCGCTGGTCACCCGGATCGGTGCCCCGCTGCTGCGCCTGCAGGTCATCAAGATGCTGGCCGAGACCGCCGGCTTCACCCAGGCCGAGATCGAGCAGTCCTTCGGCCTCAAGAACGCCTCGGCCATGCCGCGCCGCAACGACGAGCCGCCCCCCTTCGACGACTTCGGACGGGGCGGCTTCGATCGTGGCGGCTTCGGCAACCGGGGCGATTTTGGTGGCAACAATGGCTCCTGGGGAAACGGCGGATTCCGCGGCAAGCGCCGCCAGGGCCTGCCTCGCCTCCCGCCGCGCCAGGCGCCGCAGTCGGCCATCGAGACGCTCCTCAAGCTGGTCGTCCAGCACCCCGTGTGGGCCGCCCGCCTGCCCATCGACCTGCTGCCCGGCGACACCCCGGAAGGCCTCGCCCTGATCGCCATCGTCGACGCGATGAGCGTCGGCGACCTGCCCACCCACGGCGTCGCCGCGCTCACCGAGCACTACCGCGACACACCCCACGCGGCAGCCGTGTCCCGCGCGGCAGCACAGCTGGACGACAACACAATCGACGAAACGGCCATTGAACGCGTTTTCAATGACACGCTCTACAAGCTTGAAGCGGATCTGATCGAGAAGGAAATCGTCGTTCTCAACGCCAAAGATCGGGAGTCCCCCCTGAACACAGCCGAAAAACAGCGCCTCAAGGAACTGATTTCCGCCAAACAGAGACTTAAGCCTCGCCCTAAAGCATCGGATTCGTAATATAATTTTCGGTTTCGCGCAAAACGCGCCGCCGAGACAACCGTCCATCAATCGGACGACAAATCGAGGACCGCCATGACCACGGACAAGCCCAAACAACCTCGCAAGGCCCCGGCCAAGCCGCGCGCCGCGAAGGTCAAGGACAAACTCGCCCCGATGATCGCCGAGGCTCCCTCGGCAGAAGAGGCTGAAGTCCGCCGCACGCGGCTCAAGACCCTGATCGCCCTCGGCAAGGAACGGGGCTACCTGACCTACGCCGAGATCAACGACCACCTGCCGGACGACCTCGTCGACGCCGAGCAGATCGAGTCGATCATCAGCACCTTCAACGACATGGGCATCCAGGTGTTCGACGTGGCCCCGGCCGCCGAAGACCTGCTGATGTCCGAAGTCGCGCCCACGGTCGTTGATGACGAGCAGGCCGAAGCCGAAGCCGAGCAGACCCTGTCCGCCGTGGATTCCGAATTCGGCCGCACCACCGACCCCGTCCGCATGTACATGCGCGAGATGGGCACCGTGGAGCTCCTCACCCGCGAAGGCGAAATCGAGATCGCCAAGCGGATCGAGGAAGGCCTCAAGCACATGATCCAGGCGATCTCCGCCTGCCCGACCACCATCGCCGACATCCTCGAGTCCGCCGACAAGATCTCCCGCGACGAGATGCGCATCGACGAGCTCATCGACGGCCTGATCGATCCGAACGCCGTCGAGGACATCGAAGCCCTCGCCGAAACCGAGGATCTCGAGGTCGACGACGCCGAGGACGACGAAGAGGAAGACGGCGACGGTGCCAGCGGTGCCCAGTCCGCGTCCCTCATCAAGATGAAGGCCGAGGCCCTCGAGCGCTTCGCCAACCTGCGCAGCCTCTACGAAAAGATGGCCGCAGCCCTCCAGAAGAAGGGCTACCAGGACAAGAACTACCTGAAGCTCCAGGAGCAGGTCTCCACCGAGCTGATGAACATCCGCTTCACCGCCCGCACCACCGAGCGCCTGTGCGACGCCGTGCGTCACATGGTCGACCAGGCCCGTGCCCATGAGCGCAAAATCCTGCACCTGTGCGTCGACAAGGCCAGCATGCCGCGTCCGCACTTCATCAAGAGCTTCCCGGGCAACGAGACCAACCTCGACTGGCTGAAGGCCGAGATCGCCGCCGGCCCGAACAACGCGCCGGTGCTGATGCGCATGCAGCCGGCCGTGCTTGAAGAGCAACAGAAGCTCATCGACCTCCAAGACCGCATCGGCATTCCGCTGAAGGAACTCAAGGACATCAACAAGCAGATGTCCACCGGCGAAGCCAAGGCCCGCCGCGCCAAGCGCGAGATGACCGAGGCCAACCTGCGTCTGGTGATTTCCATCGCCAAGAAGTACACCAACCGTGGCCTGCAGTTCCTCGACCTGATCCAGGAAGGCAACATCGGCCTGATGAAGGCCGTGGACAAGTTCGAATACCGTCGCGGCTACAAGTTCTCCACGTACGCCACGTGGTGGATCCGTCAGGCCATCACCCGCTCGATCGCCGACCAGGCGCGCACCATCCGCATCCCGGTGCACATGATCGAGACGATCAACAAGATGAACCGCATCTCCCGCCAGATCCTGCAGGAAACCGGCAACGAGCCCGATCCGCAGACCCTGGCCGAGAAGATGGAAATGCCCGAGGAGAAGATCCGCAAGATCCTCAAGATCTCCAAGGAGCCCATCTCGATGGAAACCCCCATCGGCGACGACGACGACTCCCACCTGGGCGATTTCATCGAAGACAACGCCACCCTGGCCCCGGCCGAAGCGGCGCTGTACTCCAGCCTGCGCGACGCCACCAAGGAAGTGCTGGACTCCCTCACCCCGAGGGAAGCCAAGGTGCTGCGCATGCGCTTCGGCATCGAGATGAACACCGACCACACCCTGGAAGAAGTCGGCAAGCAGTTCGACGTGACCCGCGAACGCATCCGCCAGATCGAAGCCAAGGCCCTGCGCAAGCTGCGTCACCCGAGCCGCTCGGAGCGCCTGCGCAGCTTCCTCGACAACGAAGCCTGACCCGTCGGGCCGCCCCGGCGGTCCGCACCCCGTTTCGTCGGGCCCATAGCTCAGTTGGTTAGAGCAGGCGACTCATAATCGCTTGGTCACAGGTTCAAGTCCTGTTGGGCCCACCAATCGCATCAAGCACTTAGGCCAGCCTCATGAGGGCTGGCCTTTTGCTTTTGGCGGTCTCTGCACCGCCACGCCGGCCAAGCGGGGCCGCGCTGGTTATCATCTGCGTTTCGACCACGAGGCCCTGCCATGCTGCTGCTCGCCATTGCCGACAACATCGGCACCATCACCCTCGACCGCGACCACAGGCGCAACGCCTTCTGCGAAGAGATGGTCCATGGATTCACCGCGGCGCTGGAATCCTTCCGCTCGGCGGGGGTGCGTTGCGTGGTGCTGCGGGCGAAGCCGGGCAGCACGGTGTGGTCGGCGGGGCACGACATCGACGAGCTGCCGGCCGCCGGGCTCGACCCGCTGGCCTGGCGTGATCCGATGCGCAAGCTGATCCGCGAGATCGAGCTGTTTCCGGCGCCGGTGATCGCGATGATCGAAGGCAGCGTGTGGGGCGGCGCCTGCGAAACCGTGTTCGCCTGCGACCTGATTGTGGCGGCCAGCGACGCCACCTTCGCCGCCACGCCGGCCCGTCTCAACGTGCCCTACAACGTGGGCGGCCTGCTCACCTTCCTCAACGCCGCGCCGCTCAACATCGCCAAGGAGATGCTGTTCACGGCCGATCCGCTGTCGGTGGAGCGCCTGTGCAGCCTGGGCGTGATCAACAAGGTGGTGGACAAGGCCGAGCTCGAGGCCGTCACCTTCGCCATGGCGCACCGCATCGCCGCCAACGCGCCGCTGTCCATCGCGGTGATGAAGGAGCAGCTGCGCATCCTGGCCGGCGCCCACACCATGTCGCCGGAGGACTTCGAGCGCATCCAGGGCCTGCGTCGGGTGGTGTACAACAGCCGCGATTACGCCGAGGGCGTGCAGGCCTTCCGAGAGAAGCGCAAGCCGGTGTTCAGGGGCGAATAGCCCCCGCCCGCTACGTGCGCAAGCGTACGGCGGCGCGGGCCTGATCGGCGTAGAGTCAAGGCTTGACCAGGGCTCTTCCGATGAAGCCATCGCGCCTGCGTGCCCATTTCGTCTCGCACCTGCAGCGGCGCCGCGCCGCCCGGCACTTCCTGCGCCATTTCAGCTTCGAGCTGTTCCGCCACGCGCCGGTCAGCAAGACGGTGCCGCCGGATCTGGCGCGCACCCTCACCGCCGCCGCCACCGAAGCGCCGGATCAGCTGCTCGCCCGCCTGCACAGCCACCCGGACGGGCTGGACGCCCAGCAGGCAGCCCGCATCCGCCGACGTACCGGCGAAAACGTGGTCCTCCACGAGAGGCCGCTGCCCGCCTGGCTGCACCTGTGGCATTGCTACGTCGATCCCTTCAACCTGCTGCTGTCGGTGCTCGCCGCCGCGTCGTGGTATTCGGGCGATCTGAAGGCGACCACAGTGATCGGCTGCATGGTGATGCTGTCCACGCTGATCCGCTTCGTCCAGGAGCGCCGCTCCAGCCGCGCCGCCGACGCCCTGAAGGCGATGGTGAGCAGCACGGCCACGGTGCTGCGACGGCAGACCGATGACCCCGCCGCCCCGGTCGAGACGCGCCACGTGGAGGTGGAAGGGCGCAACGTGCGCTGCGTCGAGATCGCCCCCCGCGAGCTGGTGCCCGGCGACATCGTGGTGCTGTCGGCGGGGGATCTGGTGCCTGCCGACCTGCGCCTGCTGTCGGCCCGGGATCTCTTCGTGGGCCAGGGCGCGATGACCGGCGAGGCCCTGCCAGTCGAGAAGTTCGACACCCAGCGCCGCGCCACCGCCACCAGCCCGCTGGAGATGGACAGCCTCGCCTTCATGGGCACCACCGTGCTCAGCGGCTCGGCCACCGGGGTGGTGCTCGCCACCGGCGCCCAGACTTATTTCGGCACCCTGGCCGACCGGGTCGCCGCCGTCGAGCAGACCCCCACCGCCTTCCAGGCCGGCGTGAACAAGGTGAGCTGGCTGCTGATCCGCTTCATGGCGGTGATGACGCCCATCGTCTTCGTCACCAACGGCCTCACCAAGGGCGACTGGCTGGAGGCAGGACTGTTTGCCATGTCGGTGGCCATCGGTCTCACGCCGGAGATGCTGCCGATGGTGGTCACCTCCACCCTCGCCAAGGGCGCGGTGCTGCTTTCGCGGCGCAAGGTGATCGTCAAGCGGCTCGATGCGATCCAGAACTTCGGGGCGATGGACGTGCTGTGCACCGACAAGACCGGCACCCTCACCCAGGACCACATTGTCCTGCAGCGCCACACCGACATCGACGGCCGGAAATCCGTCGAGGTGCTGCAATACGCCTGGCTCAACAGCCACTACCAGACCGGCCTGAAGAACCTCCTCGACGTGGCCGTGCTGGCCGGGAGCGACGAACTGGGCAAGCTCGATCCGGCGCGGGATTTCCGCAAGGTGGATGAGATCCCCTTCGACTTCCAGCGCCGTCGCATGTCGGTGGTGGTGGCCCGGCAGGATGGCGGCGACCCGCAGCACCTGCTGATCTGCAAGGGCGCCATCGAGGAGATGCTGGCGGCCTGCAGCGCGGTGCGCCGCGGCGATGCCACCGAGCCCCTGACGCCCGAACTGCTCGCCCACATCCGCACGCAGACCGACACCCTCAACGCCGACGGCCTGCGCGTGGTGGGCGTGGCAACCAAGCCCCTGCCGCCGGGCCAGGATCGCTGCAGCGTGGCCGACGAGGCCGGCCTCACCCTCGCCGGCTACGTCGCCTTCCTCGACCCGCCCAAGGACAGCGCCGCACCCGCGCTGGCCAGCCTGCGCGCCAACGGCATCACCGCCAAGGTGCTCACCGGCGACAACGCGCTCGTCACCGCGCGGGTGTGCCGGGAGGTCGGGCTCGATGTTGCCGGCACCCTGCAGGGCAGCCAGGTGGCCGAAATGGACGACGCCGCGCTGGCCCAGGCGGTGGAAGCGACCACCGTCTTCGCCAAGCTGTCGCCCCTCGACAAGGAGCGCGTGGTGCGCGCGCTGCGGGCCAACGGGCACGTGGTGGGCTTTCTGGGCGACGGCATCAACGACGCCCCGGCCCTCCACGCGGCGGACATCGGCATCTCGGTCGACAGCGCCGCCGACATCGCCAAGGAGACCGCCGACATCATCCTGCTCGAGAAGAGCCTGATGGTGCTGGCCGACGGCGTGCGCGAAGGCCGCAAGACCTTCGCCAACATGCTCAAGTACATCCGGATGACGGCCAGCTCCAACTTCGGCAACGTGTTCTCGGTGCTGGTGGCGAGCGTCTTCCTGCCCTTCCTGCCGATGCTGCCCATGCACCTTCTGCTGCAGAACCTGCTCTACGACATCTCCCAGACCGGCATCCCCTTCGACAACGTGGATGAGGAATCCCTGTGCACGCCCCAGCACTGGAACGTGGAAGGGCTGGGGCGCTTCATGCTGTGCTTCGGGCCGATCAGCTCGATCTTCGATCTGCTCACCTTCGGGCTGATGTGGTTCGTCTTCCACGCCACCACCCCGGCGGCCCAGACGCTGTTCCAGTCCGGCTGGTTCGTCGAGGGCCTGCTCTCCCAGACGCTGGTGGTGCATATGATCCGCACCCGCAAGCTACCCTTTGTGGAGAGCCGCCCCGCCCTGCCCCTGGCGGCGATGACGGCGTTCACGGTGCTCACCGGCATCGCCATCGTGATGGGGCCGCTGGCGCCCTACTTCAAGCTCGCGCCCCTGCCCGGCGCCTACTTTGGCTGGCTGGCGGCGATCCTGCTGGGCTACGCGGGGCTGATCCAGGCCATGAAGGCCTGGTATGGCCGGCGCTTCGGCTGGTGAGCCCGCTCAGGCCGCCCGGGCCTTGCGCCGGGCGTACCACCGCATGATGGGCTGCACCGAGATGCCGTGGACCAGGATGGACGCCGCCACGGTGAGCAGCGTCATCGAGATCAGCTCATCCGCCAGCGGGCCGGAAACCCCGCTGCGCAGCGCAAACATCAGATAGAACACCGAGCCGATGCCGCGGATGCCGAACCAGCCGAGCATGGCCCGCTGGTGCCCCGGCAGGCGGCGCCGAAACGTCACCACCAGCACCGCCAACGGGCGCAGCACAACAAACAGCAGCGGGATGAACCACGCCTGCGACAGGCGGAACCCCGCGTAGGGCAGCATCGCCCCGATGATCAGCACGATGGCCAGCTCGGCGAGCTTCTCGAGCTGCTGGTTGAAGACCTCCACCGCGTGGCTCATGGCGGCGCTGGCGTGGTGGGAATGGGTCTCCCGCTCCTCGTGCGCGGCGGCCTGGGGCGCCGCGTCCAGCGACACCGACCCCGGCAGCGGATCCTCCCGCACCCGATGCAGGGCCAGCCCGGCCGAGAACACCACCAGAAAACCCGACGCCAGGCACAGCTGGGCGACCCCGTAGGAGATGGCGATCAGCCCGAGGCACAAGAACTCGTCGAGCCCCACGGCGCTGTGGTGGCGGGTGCGCAGGTAGATCACCAGCTTGCCGATCAGCGCCCCGAGGATCGCCCCGATCAGCAGCCCGCCAGCCGTCGTCCACAGCAGATCGACCAGCAACCAGCGCCAGCCCCCTTCGCCCAGCTCGTGCCGGTTCATCAGCCCGAGGCCCAGCAGCACGAAGGGAAAGGCCGCCCCATCGTTGAGCGCGCCCTCCCCGGCCAGGCTGAAGCGCACCCGGTCGGGCCGCGAGCCCGGCTCCGACTGCACACCCGAGGCCAGCACCGGGTCGGTCGGCGCCAGAATGCCACCCAGCAGCACCGCCTCGCCCGGCGACAGGCCCAGCCCCCACACGCCCACCACTGCAATCAGCGCAACGGTGAGCGCCATCGCCGGAAACGCCAGCACGCAGGGCAGCACCCAGCGCCGGTCGAACATCGGCACACCCAGCTTGAGGCCAACGGCAAACAGGGAAATCAGCACCGCGATCTCGGCCATCAGGCCCAGCGCGTCGGCGTAGCGGGTGGGGTCGGGCTCGACCAGCCCCAGGCCGCCGGGCCCGAGCAGGTAACCCATGCCCAGATAGATCATCGCGCTGCTGAGGGGCAGCCGCTGGAGCAGCGTGCCCGCCAGCACCATGCTGATGAGGAGGACGCCGAGCAGCAGCGACCAGTGGTAGACAGTCATGAGAAGACACCACGGAACACGCGCGCGTGTCTCACGCAGAGTCTCGCGCAAGCGTGGTCGACCATCATGCGCCCAAGCGGGCTGCACCGTGCGCCCTTGCGTCGCCCGGCCGGCCGAAACGAGGCGCAAAAAAAGCCAGGCGGGGCCTGGCTTCGTTCGATGGGGCGATGCGGATGTTCAGCCGCGTCCGGCGAGCCGCTTGAGGAAATCCGAAAAGCCGCTCATCTCGGCCTCGAACTCCAGCGCGTGGATGCGCTCGCCGTCCAGGAAGCGCGGCAGGTAGGAGACATCGCGCCCCGTCGCGGTGTCGATCAGGCCCGGAAGGCAGGTGGTGGCGGATCTGTCGCCAATCTCCTGCAGCGCAGCGTGGGCGTTGTGGTCGTAATCGCCGCTGGGGTAGCAGTAGTGGCGCGGCTCCGGCAGGCCCTGGCCGCGGATCACGCTCGCGCAGGCGGCGAGGTCGTCCTTCAGGCGCTGGGGCACGCCCACCGGGTAAAGATGGACGTGGCCGTGGAGCTCGATGGCGCAGCCGAGGCCCGGGATCCGGGCGAGCTCGTCGGGGGTCACGTAGTCGAAGCGGCGCGAGGCCAGATCCAGCTCGGCGTCGCTCACGCCCACCGCCGCGGCAAAGCGTTCGACGAATGCCCGGTTGGCGACGGGATCGGCGATGGCTTCGAGCTGCTCGACCAGCGCCTCCACCAGCCGGCGGGTGGCCGGCCGATCGGCTAGCACGTGATGGCCATCGATGCCGGGCCCGAAGCCGGACAGGTCGATCTCGGACTTGCCGGATTTCCAGAGGATGTAGTTGAGTACCACCGGCGGGATCGGATTGCCCCGCTCGAAATACTGGGTGCACAGGTAAAGGGTGGAGGGCACGCCGTGGCGGGCGAGCACCGGCAGCAGCGCCGCGTAGGTGGAATACCAGCCGTCGTCGAAGGTCAGCACCACCGGCAGCGCCGGGCGGGCCTGGGGCGTGGCAAGGCCATCCACCGCCGCATCCAGCGGCACCACGGTGAAGCCCTTCTCCTTCAGCCAGCGCACGCGGGCGTCCAGGTGTTCGGCCGAGCAGAACAGCAGCGGGTTGAACTGGCGCTCGTCACCGATGTTGCCCCCGTGGTAGCACAGGATGCGCAGCTTCGAGCGGGTGAGGCGACGGGAGAGACCGAACAGGCCCAGCGCACGCGCGAGCCACAGAACAGAGAGTTTGAGCGTCTTTTTCATGCGGATCGATTGACCATCACGCCGGCCTGCGCCAGCGACTGCGCACTGTAGCAGAGTCTCGCCGACGGCCGGGTGCGCAAGGGCACGCCGCCATGCAGATCAGCTGTGAAAAGGTGAACATCCGGCGTTCGATCGGCCGAATGGCACTGCCCGGCATGGGCCAGGACGGGAACGGAGCGGGGAGGAAGAAAAGTGCGACCGCCGGAAGAGGGATGCTGCCTGGAGGCCTCCCCGGCGGTCAGCGCAAACCCGATACGGGTATGGAGGAGTCATTGCCTTAACGACGGATAAATCCGATTTCTTTAGCTGTCTGAAATAAAAATTTTCGTGTCATGATCAACCAGCCCGGCGCTCCCCGCAGGCTGGCAGCCCGACGAGCCTTGGCGTAGAGTTGGAAGAATGAAAGGACAAGGATTCCTGCGCCGCTTCGGCTATGCCCGCAGCGGCATCGCCGTGGCCTTCCGGCGCGAGCGCAGCATGCGCACTCACGGCGTGGCCGTGGTGGCGGTGGTCATCTTCCTCACCCTCACCGGCGCCCCGGCCGTGTGGTGGGCGCTGATCGGGCTGGCCGTCGGGCTGGTGCTGGTGGCCGAGATGGCCAACACCGCCATCGAAACCCTGGCCGACCGCCTTCACCCCGGCCAGCATCCGGAGATCGGCGTGGTCAAGGATGTGGCCGCCGGCGCGGTGCTGGTGGCCACCATCGTGGCGATCGTGGTCGGCGTGGCCTATCTGCTGCGCTAGGCGCTAGAGCGTCTTCAGGTATTCCACCAGCGCCTCCTTGTCGGCGCGGCCAAGGGTTGTGCCGAACTCATGGCCCTGGTTGCCGCTGCCCCGCTGGGTGGTGTCCATCCGCGTGCCGACCTGCTTCGCCCCTTCGCCTTCGGTCACGAAGCCCACCTTCACCGGATCAAACACGTCGTAGCCCCGCCAGAAGGCCTTGGGGCGGTCGGCGGCCGGCTCCAGCAGATCGCGCAGGGTCGGCACCGAGCCGTTGTGCAGATAGGGGCCGCGCAGCCAGATGCCGTCGAGGAAGGGGATCTTGTAGCCGGGCAGGTCTTCCTCCACCAACCCGCGCCGGTCGATGCCCATGGCGGCGACGATGCGATTCGCCTTGATGGCGGCGTCCTTGTTCCAGGTATCGAGACGCCCCTTGTCGGTGCCCACCTCGGCCAGCGGCAGCCGCGTGCCGGTGCGCGGGCTGGCGTGGCAGGCGGCGCAGTGGGCGTCGAACACCGGCTTGCCGGCGGCGGCCCGGGCGGCGTCGATGGGGAAGGGATACTTCGGCGGCGGCAGGTTCGAGAGGTAGTCCTGCAGCCACTTCACCTGGGCCAGGAAATCCGCCTTGTTGGCCGGCGCCGCGCCGAGCACGCCGAGGGCCGAATCGACCATCACCGAGTGCACGTCGTGGGTGTCGCCGGCGTAGTTGGGGAGTTGGCCGGTCTCGGCGTGGTACTTGCCGAGGTTCCACACCGCCGGGATGTCCGCCGGACCAAAGGCGTCGTCCATGGGCGCACGGATCATGAAGTAGCGGGTGAGGTTCATCCCGTCGTCCCGGCCGCGCCCCCAGTCCGGAAAATCGCTGCGGTAGATCCACGCGAACTGGGCCTCGCGCTCCAGCAGCCGCTTCTTGGTGATCGGGATGATCACGAAGCGGTAGAGCAGCCGGTCGATGATGTCCAGGTCGGTCACCCGGTCGATCTCGGCCATCAGGATGTCGGCGTTGAAGCGCGGGTCGCGGGCGCAGTCGATCAGCAGGCGGAAGAAGTTTTCGATATTCACCGTATGGCCCGGCCCGCCCACCACAAAAACGGGGTTGGAATCCGGGCTGGTGCGGTAGCTGGTGGTGTGGCAGGCCGCGCAGTTGTTGGCGACGCGGGCAAAGCCGATGGTCTTGCGGGTGAAGCCCACGGGCAGCTCCTGGCCCTGCTCCCAGGCCACGCCCAGGGCCGCGTAGCCGCCGGGGGCGACCTTGCCGTCCTGACGGAACTTCTCGGGGAATACCCGGGGCAGCACGTAGAAGATCCAGTAGGGCACGCCGGCGTCGTGCTCGGCGCCGATCGACCCGTACTTGAAGCGGCTCTCGGCGGATTCAAACACCCAGGCGGGCTGCGGCTCCTCGCGGAAGCCCCGGCTCCAGCCCAGGTAGATGCCCGCGACCACCAGCAAGACCAGGGCCAGCAGCCCGGCACTCAGGGCGGCGCGGCGGATTTCCAGGGATCGGGAATTCATGGTGTGCTCCCGCTCAGAAGGTTTTGAGGAATTCGACGAGGGCGGCCTTGTCGTCGGCCGGGAGTTCGGTGCCGTAGGCCCGGCCCTCGTGGCCGCCGTTGCCGTTGCCCGGCTGGGTGGTGTCGAAGCGGAAGAAGGGCTTGCCGCCGGCCTCGGGCAGGTTCGACACGAAGCCCACCTTCACCGGGTCGAACACATCGTTGCCGCGCCAGAACACCGCCGGGCGCCGGGCCGCGGGCTCCAGCAGATCGCGCAGGCTGGGCACCGAGCCGTTGTGCAGGTAGGGCGCACGCAGCCAGATGCCGTCGAGCGGCATGTTGGCGTAGCCGTGGGTCTTGCGGAACTGGGTGAAGCGCCACGGGTAGTCGGCGTAGAGCGTGGCCTGATTGACCGCCAGGGTGTAGGTGTAGGAATCCAGCCGACGGCGGTCGGTGCCAATCTGCGCCAGCGGCGTGACCCGCCCCACCTGATCGCCGCTGAAATCCCGCCCGGAGGCGCCGTGGCAGTCGGCGCAGTATTCCTTGTAGATCGGCGCGCCGCGCGCGGCCAGCGCCGCGTCGACCGGAAACAAGCGCGTGAAGGGCGGCGGCTCGGTCTCGAGGATCCACTCTTCCACCCGCCGGATGCGATGCACGTCGAGGGTCGGCGGTGTGGTGCCGGTGCCGAAGGCGGCGCTCTTGTTGCGCTCGGTCATGTCGGTGTTGTTGCCGTCCCAGTGCAGCTCCATCGGCCGGGGTTCGCGGCGCGGGCGCTGCAGCCAGATCGACGGAAAATCAGCCGGGGCGTCGAATTCCTCGGGCGGCAGATGATCCATCGGAAAGTTGAAGATCACCTTGGCCGAGTTGAAGGTATCGACCCGCCCCGGCCCCCAGGGCTGCTGGCGATACACCCAGTCGAAACGCCCCTTCAGGGCCAGCACCCGGTCGCGCATGATGCCGATGGCGAGCGGATACACCACGTAGCGGTCGAGCAGGTCGAGATCAGCCCCCTGGCGCTGGATCTCGGGGATCAAGTATTCCTTCGAGAACTTCGGGTCGGCCGCGCAGTTGAAGAAGAAGGTCTCGAAGCCCTGCATGTTGAACAGCGCCGCCGGCATGCCCGCCACCAGCAGCGGCGGCTGGTCGGGCGCGGTACGCACGGTGCTGGTGTGGCACACCGCGCAGTTCACGAAGACCCGGTCCACGCCCTGGTAGCGACGCTTCGAGGTGCCCACCGGCAGATCCTTCAGGCTGCCGTCGGGGTTCGTCTCGTAGAGCATCCCCAGCGACGCGTAGCCCTTGCCGGGCAGCAGGTGACCGCACACTTCGGGCAGCGCCCGCCAGATCCAGTACGGAAAACCCATCTCGTGCTCGCCGCCGGTGGAGCCGTACTTGAAGTGCTCCACCGGGTCGGCGTAATCCACCGGCGAATCGCCGCCGAAGCGCCCGACGAGCCACAGGACGACGGTGGCCGGCAGCACCACGGTGAGCGCAAAGAGGATGAGGAAACGGCGTTTCCAGCGGTGGGTGGGCGGCACGGCGCGGTGGGGCATGATGGCCTCCGTTCTCTCTCAGTGCGCCCCGGTGGCCAGGCAGGGGCGCAGGTATTCGTAACCGCCCGCCAGCAGGGCGTCGGGGTCGGGCTCGCGGCCGGTCTCGAGCCGCAGCATGGTGGCGACCACGGCCTCCATCTCCGCCCGCTCGGGGCTTGTCGCCCAGGCGGCCGGATGGATGCCGAAGGCGGGCAGCATGGATTCGGGCGGCATCGGCGTCTTCTCCCGCGCGGCGGGCAGGCGCCGGGCCATCGTCAGCCGCACCAGGATGCGTGGCGCGCACTGGCGTAGGCGCGCCTCCAGTTCGTCCCGCGGGCCTTGCAGGAAGTTGGGCGGAAACTGCTCGGCGCTCAGGTGGCAGGCGGCGCACCAGGCGTGGAAGGCCGCCAGCGGCCTGGGCAGCGGCGTGCCCATCGGCGCATCCCGGGGCGGCGTGTCGGGGGTTTCGAGGCGGGGCGTGGGCGGCACGCCTTGCGGTGGTTTGGCCGGGGCCTCACCCAGCATCTTGAGCAAGGCCGTGACCAACGCCGCGCCGGGGATCGGCCTGTCCGCCAGCAGGGCGGCGCCCTCCGGGCTGGCAGCGAGGGCCTCCATCGCGCTGGCGAGTGCCCTGCTATCGGTGCGCAGGCGCAGCTGCAGCGGCCCGGCGCCGGCCTTCAGCGCGCTGGCGTCGACGTGCTCCAGCCAGTCGCCCCCGGCCAGGCGCACGGCCTCGCCGAGGGCGAAGGCCGGCTGGGGCGGCTCGCCGGCGAGGGACAGGCGACTTATCCGCCCGTCCGCCAGATCCAGCGTGGTGCCGCCCGGCCCACGGCAACGGGAGGCCCGGGAGGCCGGCTGCGGCACGCAGTCCAGCGCCATCACCCCGCGCGGCAGGCTGGCAGCCCGACGCGCAAGCGCAGCCTCGACGCGCAGCCACTGGCCATCGGCGACGAACTCGGCAACGCCGGCCACGGCCTCGGCCAGCGCTTCCGGCGCATTGGCCCGCCACCACGCGTCCGGCGGGCGCGGCGCGAGGGGCTCGAAGCGGGCCGGCACATGGGACAGCGCCAGCTGCGCCGGCAGCGCGTCGGGCCAGCGGGTGACGCCCTGGAGCGGATTGCGGTTGGGCAGGTCGGAGCGCCCGATGGCCAGCCCGTCCGGCCACAGCCGGCCTGCCCGGCTGCGCAGGGGGCGGGCGGCGGCTTCGTCGAAGGCGGCGTCCGGGCGCCCTGCCCGGCCACCCGCCAGGCGCATGCGGATCGCGGCGGCAAACAGCCCGGCCCGGCAGGCCGCGCCAGGGTCGCCCGGCCCGCAGCCCTCGCGCCACAGGCGCTGGGAGAGGGCGAACAGGTTGGCGCGCCGCACGCCCTTGTCGATGGCGTAGGGCAGATCGACGCCGCGCCCGGTCGGAATGCCGTAGAAGCGCCGCCCCACGGCGTCGAGCCGCGCGGCGATGGCCGGGTTGGCGTTGGTCTCGTCCCACAGGGCGCGGGAGAAGATCGGCGCGCCGTTCTGGTGACAGGCGAAGCAGATGTTGCGGTTGGCGTAGAAGACCCTCGGCTGGCCGCCGGCCCGGTAATCCTTGACCAGCTGGAACTCGAAGCGGCCGGCGGCCTCGTTGTAGCTGATGACTTCCAGCACTGCCGATTTCTCGGCGTAGCCGATGTAGAGCCGGTCCTTGAGGAGCGGCGCGCCCGGGGCCGGGGGCGCATCAACGGCCAGCACGACGCGGGGAAAACGGAAGTAGTCCGGCGCCGCTGCGGTGCGCTGGAGCGAGCGGCCGAGGGGGATCAGCACCGGCTTGACCGGCGGCAGCGTGCTCGCCCCGTCGCGGGCCAGCAGCGGGTCGAGTCGGGCGAGGAGCGTGTCGAAGGGAAAGGGCACCATGTGGCCACCACGGCCGTCGGCAAAAAGTTGGTCGAACAGCGACACGCCCACCGGCGGCAGATGTGACCCCGGCGCGGCCGGATCGACGACCCAGGCGCGCATCGGTGCGGGCTCAGCCGCCACCGTCAGCGGCGCCCGGACGATGACGAACGCGGCCAGCAGCATCGACTGCAAGGCCCGGCGGATCGTCACGGCGCGCCACCCCGGTTGCGCCGGCCGGGGTCAGCCTGCCGAGGCCAGCAGCTTGCGTTGCTGGGTGCCGGGCCAGCAGTCCTCCTGGGCCTGGCCGGTCTTGATGAAGGCTTCCCGCCCCTGCTCGTCCATCGCCTTGTTGTAGAGCGTGAAGTTGAGGGCGAAGCCCTTGTCGAGATAGGCGCGGCCCAGGTAGAGGCCCGGGCGGATCATCCGGATCTCGTCGCGCACCCGCAGGCCACGGCGCCCGGCGAGGAAATCGGGGTATTCCTGGTAGCCGGAGATCTCGTCGGTGAAGAAGTAGTCGATGATGATCGACTCGCGCCGGGCGTCGAGCAGGCTCTGCCCGCAGTAGAGCTTGGCCGGGAAGAGCAGCCAGGTTTCCTTGCCATTGAAGTTCATCTTCTGGGGCTCGCCCCTCACCAGTTCGAGCTTCTTGAGGACGGACAGATCCTCGATGCGGTTGCGCAGCACCCGCGCGTCCCGGTAGAAGACCTTGCCCCGCCACAGGGTCTCGCCCACTTCCTCCAGCACCAGACCCTTGAGCTGCAGCGCGGTGCCGGCAAAGCCACCGACGAGCTCGGCCAGCCTCAGCTTGCCGCTGCCGCCCTTGGGCAGCAGGATGCGGCCGTCGAAGGCGCCATCGGGGATCGGCCCGGCGGTGAGGCGGGCGTAGATCTGGTCGAGCTGCTCCTGATCGAGGGTTGCCAGGTAATCCGGGGTGATCCTGGCGATCTCGGCGGTGGGGATCGGGAAGGCGTGATCCACCTGGGCCAGGTCGGGCTTGGAGGCGTAGCTCTTGTCGTAGGGCGCGAAGGGGATGTTGGGCTGGGCGGTCTTCTCGGGCCCGCAGGCGGCGAGGCCTGCCGCGGCACACAGTGCGACGACGGCTTGGAGTGCTTTCATGGCGGCTCTCCCTACAGAGTGGCGAGGAAGGCGGTGACGGCCTTCTTGTCGGCCTCGGACAGATCCTCGCCGAAGCGGTGACCCTCGTTTTCCACCAGCTGGTCGCAGCTCTGGTAGTTGGCAGCGATGAAGTCGTGGTGCTGGCGCAGAACGTCGACAAAGCGCGAGGGGTTCTTCAGCACCTCGTCGGCAATCGCCTGCAGGGTCGGCACCAGAGCCTTCTTGCCGGCGGCTTCGAGCCGGGCCGGGTCGCGCTTGGCGAGGAACAGATCGCCGACCAGCTGCTTGTGCTGCAGGCCGTTGAGATAACCGGCGCTGGTGCCCATCGGGATCTTCACCTGCCCGAAGCCATGCAGCGGCTTCTCGACCTTGCCCTCCAGCGGACGGATGCCCATGTCGATGAGCAGGTCGGCGTTGGTCAAAGTGATCTTGCGGCCGCGGGACGTGGGGTGAAGGAGTTCGGCCATCGAGCGCTTGTAGAGCTCGAAGCGGCCTTCGACGCTCGGGTCGTAACGCACGCAATCCGGCTGGCTGGCCAGCAGGGCGTTGTTCTCGCCGGCATAGCGGGCGCGGTGGAAGTCGTTCTCCTTGTTGGCCGGCTTGCCGCACACCTCGGGGCCGATGGCGTTGTTGTGCATGAAGGGCGCGGTGGCCCACACGTTCACCAGCGACACGTTGCGGTAGTAGCCGCGGCCGCCGTTCTTCATGGCGTCCGCCTCGGGGATGTCGGCCACCACCGGGCGGGCGCGCAGGGTCTCGTTGCCGTATTCCATGTAGAGGTGGCCGGCCATGTGGTTGGAGTGCAGCGCGCGGCAGCGGAAGGTGCCCACCTCGGTGACCGGCGTGGCCTGGTCGTTGCCGAGGAAATCCGCCCTCACCTTGCGCGGGTGGGCATCGTTGGGCGCGGCAAAGTCACGGCTCTTGAAGGGGCCGCCTTCGGCTTCGGAGATGCTCGAATGGCAGCGCGCGCAGTTCTCGGCAAACACTTCCTGACCGCGGGCCACCGCGCCCTTGCCGAATTCCTTGTCCAGATCGGCGATCAGCTCGGCGCGCCCGTAGCTGCCGGCAGCGCCCTTGGCCTTGCGGGCGTTGGCGCGGGCGACGTACAGGTCAGTCTCATCGGATTCGGCGGAGGCGAAGAAGTCGAGGAGGTTCTGCAGGCGATCCTCCACCGCCCGGAAATTCGGGCAGTCGCGGCGGCACTGGCCGACGTTGAACGGCGTCTGGCCGAAGCCGCGCTGCTCCGGGTCCACCTGGCGCATGTCGGTGAAGTGATTGACCCAGCACTGCTCGGAGCACGAGCCGATGTTGAAATACACCCGCTGGATCGCCTCGTGGGCGCCGGTGGAATCCTCGCCGCCTTTCAGGATGTGGTGGATGCCCGGCAGATTGACCTTGGTGCCGCCCAGCAGAACCGGCGTCACGTCGTCGCTACGGGTCGAGAACTGCCAGCACTTGCCCTGGCGGTTCGGCTCGCACCAGCACCTGGCCTCGTCCTTCTCGGCGCCGCAGTCGGCCACCTTGCGCCACTTGCTCACCGATTCGCCCTTGAACACCGGGCGCTGGGCCACGTTGATGAGCGCGTTGATGGTGCCGGGGTTGTTCACCTGGTCGTGGGAGATCGCCGAGGTGTCGGTCACGCCAGGGCGGGCGTGGGCGAACATCTGCCATTCCAGCGCCGACTTGGGCATGCCGGAACCCAGCAGCTCCGACATCCGGGTGTACTGGTTGCCCACCAGGCCCTTGATGTTCTCCCACTTGGGGTGGGCCGGGTCGGCCGGCGGGTTGAGGGGGTCGAAGGCGATGTGGCACGAGCCGCAGCTGGTGCCGATGAGGAAGGGCGGCTCGATGGAGCCGTCGGCCAGCTTGCTCACCCGGCTGTCGGATTCGACGCCGGTGCGCGCATCCAGCTTGCTGTCGAAGCCGGCCCAGCTGGCGGTGCCGCCGTTGAGGGCCTTCCACTTTTCGGGGTCGAAGCGCGGGTTGGGAAACTTGCGGATGCCCAGCGCGCCGGTGGAGGTGCCGAAGCGCAGGTCGCACGCCGAGTGGCGCTGGTCGAGCTTGCCGCCCTGGCTGTGGGGGTCGTCCGGGTCGAGGGCAGCGTCCTTCAGGCCACAGGCTGGGTCGATGTAACCCGGCTTGCCCACGTATTTGAGGAGCACGTCGTCGCCGGGGCACTAGTCGAGGCCGAAGGTTTCGTCGGGCGTTTTGGCCGGGCAGTTGGCGTCGCCGGGCTTGCAGCAGGACGGATCGTTGATGATGCCCCAGGCCCAGAAGCGATCGTCGCGCTGGTCGGTGCGGAGCACCCGGTACCAATCCACCAGCACGCCCACGCGCTGCTGGAAGGTGTAGGTGTGGAAGCGCTCGTTGCCGCCGGTGGCCTTGAACCAGATCAGCCGGCCCACGCATTCGGATTCGTTGAGCCCTTCCCGCGCGCAGGCTTCAAAGTAGGGCTGATTCTGGTCCTGCACGCCGGTTTCGGGCACCTGGGCGTGGGGCGGCGCGGGCTGCACCGCGGGCGTGTTCTGGGCCAGCGCCGCCAGATAGGTGCGTTTCATGGTTGCATCCCCTTCCGAAGATTGCAGCCCGGCACCTATCCCCGCCGCCTGGGAATCAAGGTTCCGTCGGTCGGTCGCGGGGCTCTCTGTCGGGGCCGGTCATGATGGTGTTATAGCAAAGATCATGACCGTCGCAACGCAACATGCCCTAAGGTCAACCCGCCCGATGAATTTCACAGTTGATCCCACGCCGGCACCGGGCCGAGGCGTTCGGCCAGGTAGTCGGCCAGCGCCCGCACCCGGGTGGGCAGGTAGCGGTTGCTCGGGAACACCGCGTTGATGCCCACCTCGGGGCCCGGGTAGTTGTGCAGGATCACCTGCAGCCGGCCCGCCTTCACCGCCGGCGCGGCGATGAAGCTCGGCTGACGGCACACGCCCAGCCCCCGCTCGCAGGCATCCAGCAAGGCCTCACCGTTGTTGGACTGGAGGCGGCTCTTCACCGGCACCCACACCGTCTCGTCGCCCACCCGGAAGGGCCAGCTCGACCGGGGCGTACCGGTGTAACCCAGGCAGTGATGCCGGCCCAGGTCTTCGGGGCGCACCGGCAGGCCATGGCGGGCGAGGTAATCCGGCGAGGCCAGGGTGAGCATCCGCGACGAGCTGAGGCGCCGCGCCACCAGGGTCTGGTCGAGCTGGCCGGTGATGCGTACCGCCATGTCGATGCCGCTCTCGATGAGATTCACCTGGCGGTCGTTGTAATCCACGTCCAGCGTCACGTCGGGGTACAGATCGACGAAATCCGCCACCAGCGGCGCCAGATGCCGCACCCCGAAGCTCACCGGCACGCTGATCCGGATCGGCCCCCGAGGCGCCCGTCCGCCCCCCGACAGATCGCCCTCGGCGGCGCCAACAAGGCCAAGGATCTCGCGGCAGCGCTCCAGGTACACCTCGCCCTCGGCGGTGAGCTTGAGGCTGCGGGTGCTGCGGGCGATCAGCTTGACGCCCAGATGGGCCTCGAGCCCGGTGATCTGGCGCGTCACCATCGACCGCGCGAGGCCCAGATGCTCGGCCACCGCGGTAAAGCTGCCCGTCTCGGCCACCCGGACGAAGACGTCCATTGCGTTCAGTCGGTCCATTGTTTCAAATTCAGCAACAAAGATGTCTCGATTAAAGGCTATTTTTGAACGAATCAAAAGCCTAAAGTTCGTCTGCATCAATGCAGGCAGTCGATGAACTGCCGTCAGGAGCCCCCAGATGAGCCGACACCCTGTTCTCTTCGTTTCCCACGGCGCACCCGACGTGCTGCTCAACGCCAGCGCCACCGTGGCCGCGTGGGCGCAGCTCGGCGCCGAACTGCCCCGGCCGAAGGCGATCCTGGTGATATCCGCCCACTGGGCCGCGCGGGAGCCGACCGTCAGCACCGCCGCCACCCCGGACACCATCCATGATTTCGGCGGTTTTCCGCCGGCGCTCTACGCGATGAACTACCCGGCCCCCGGTGCGCCGCAGCTGGCCGCCCGGGTGCGCGAACTCCTCGCCGCCGCCAGCCTGCCCAACGCCCAGGTGCCCGACCGCGGCCTCGACCACGGCGCGTGGATTCCCCTCAAGGCCATGTACCCGGCGGCCGACGTGCCGGTGGTGCAGTTGGCGCTCCAGCCCTTCGCCGGGCCAGACTGGCACCGGCGCATCGGCGCGGCGCTGCGCCCCCTGCGGGACGAAGGCGTGCTGATCCTCGCCTCCGGCGCGGTCACCCACAACTTCGGCTGGCTCACCTGGGGCACCAACAGCGCCCCGCTGGCCAACTCGGTGGCCTTTGCCGACTGGGTGGGCGACGCCCTCGAACGGGACGACCGCCCGGCCCTGCTCGACTACCGCCGCCTCGCCCCCTATGGAGCCGAGGCCCACCCCAGCGAGGAGCACCTGCTGCCCCTGTTCGCCGCCCTGGGCGCCGCCAATCCCGGCGAAAAACCGCTGCGCCTGGAACCCGAAACCACCTATGGCGGTCTGGCCATGGACGCCTATCTCTGGCAGGACGCCAGCCCCGCCCCCTTCACTCCGGAACACTGACCCGAATGAACACCGCAACCCAACGCTACTCCGGCCCCGCCATCGCCGCCCACTGGATCATCGCGCTCTTGATCCTCGCTGCCTGGCCGCTCGGCGCCTACATGCACGAACTGCCCCTGTCGCCCACCAAGCTCAAGCTCTACTCGTATCACAAGTGGATCGGCATCACCGTGCTGCTGCTCTTCGTGCCGCGCATCCTGTGGCGGATCACCCACCGCCCGCCCGCCGCGCTGCCGATGCCCGCCTGGCAGCACAGGATCGCCGAAGGCACCCATCACCTGCTCTATCTGCTGATGGTGCTGGTGCCCCTGTCGGGCTGGCTGATGAGCTCGGCCAAGGGTTTTCAGACGGTGTATTTCGGCGTGCTGCCGCTGCCCGATCTGGTGGCCAAGAGCGAGGAACTCGGCGACCTGCTGAAGGAGGTCCACGAAGCCCTCAACTTCGGCCTGCTGCTGCTCGTCGGCCTGCACGTGGCGGGCGCCCTCAAGCACCACGTCATCGACCGCGACGCCACCCTGCGCCGCATGCTGCCCTTCGGCAAATAACGAATCTCGAATCTCCAGGAGAACACCATGAACATCCGCCTCATCGCCCTGCCCGTCGCCGTGCTGCTCGCCACCGGCGCCGCCCAGGCCGCCGAATTCAACCAGGTGGACGCCGCCAAGAGCACCCTCGCCTTCAGCTCCAAGCAGATGGGTGTGCCGGTGCCCGGCTCGTTCAAGCGCTTCACCAGCCAGATCAGCTTCGATCCCGCCAAGCCCACCGCGGCCCACACCACCCTCGAGATCGACCTCGCCAGCATCGACGCCGGCTCGAAGGACGCCAACGACGAGGTGGTCGGCAAGCAGTGGTTCAACGTGAAGGCCTTCCCCACCGCGAAGTTCGTATCCACCGGCGTGCGCGCCCTGGGCGGCAACAAGTACGAAGCGCTGGGCAAGATAACCATCAAGGGTCAGACCCGCGACGTGGTTGCCCCCTTCACCTTCAAGCAGGAAGGCGCCAGCGGCGTGTTCGACGGCGGCTTCGTGCTCAAGCGCATGGATTTCGGCATCGGCGAAGGCCCGTGGGCCGATGTGTCCGCCGTCGCCAACGAGATCGACATCAAGTTCCACGTCGTGGCCAATGCAGCCCCGACGAAGAAGTAAGCCCCAACCCCAACTCAAGACCTAAAAGGAAAACAGCATGAAGAAGCTCACCGCCCTGGCCCTTGCCGCCGCCGCGATCTCCACCTCGGCCCTGGCCGCCCCGGAAACCTACGTGATCGACGGCAGCCACACCCTGCCGCGCTTCGAATACAACCACATGGGCTACTCTCAGCAGCTGTCGCGCTTTGACAAGACCACCGGCAGCGTCACCATCGACCGCGCCGCCAAGACCGGCTCGGTGGACGTGACCATCGACACCACCTCGGTGAGCACCGGTTACGCGCTGTTCAACCAGCACATCCAGGGCGAGGACTTCCTCGCCACCGAGAAGTACCCCACCGCCACCTACAAGTCCACCAAGGTCGTCTTCGATGGCGACAAGGTGGCCTCCGTCGAAGGCAACCTGACCCTCAAGGGCATCACCAAGCCGGTGACCCTGACCGTCGTCTCCTTCCAGTGCATGCCGCACCCGATGGTGAAGAAGGACGCCTGTGGCGCCACCGCCACCGCCAAGGTCAAGCGCACCGACTTCAACATGGGCAAGTACGCCCCCTACGTGGGCGACGAAGTGACCATCACCCTGCCGATCGAAGCGATCAAGCAGTAAGCCTGCCCGGCGCCGCGCGACCTCCTGCGCGGCGCCTTCCGCCTTCCGCCACACGCGTTCTGCGTGGATAATCGTCTGCAGCACAGAGACATAAGGAGGGTGTATCCATGGCATCGAACGCGACGCACACTCGCGCGGAGAAGATCAACTTCTCTCGCACAGACGACCTGCGCAATTTCTGCGCAGCGCCCGGGTACACCGGCCAGCGCACCCCCGGCGTCAGCGCCCCGCTCGGCTATCTCGACACCTACGGCAGCACGCTCGACCAGGATTTCGGGCTCGACCTTCCCGTTTTCGCGGCGCTGCTGCCGCAGCTCGCCCAGACCGACCCCGACGGCACCGCCGTACTGCTCGCCGCGACCTTTCCGCCAGAGCAATCCCTCCCGCCGGCCGCCGCCGACCGCTGGCTCGATAAAATGCTGAAATCGCTGCAGGACACCCTTATCGGCGGCGGCAACATCGGTGGCAACCTCAGCGCCAGCGTCGAGGCCGGCCTTCGCGCCGCGTGGCGCAAGCAGGCCGCTGCCGGCTTCAAGACGCTGCTCGCCGGCGACGCGCCGAGCATCCGTGTCAGCCCCTACATCACCATCACCGCCTCGCGGATCGGCAAGGGCGGCGAGTTGCGCAAGGGCGCGCGGCTCGTCGTGCACGTCAAGGGCCTGCCAACCACCGTCCTGCAGAAGCTGGAGCAGCCCTTCGTCGTCAAACCCAGCGGCAGCACGGCCACGGTACGGATCGGCGCGCGCGACATGCAGCGCATCGAGGAGGCCGCCACCTCGGTCGCCGGCGCGCGTGCCCAGGCTTCCCGGGTCCTGCGCTACGCCAGCTACGGCAAGGGCAGCGTGCTGGCCTTCGGCCCGAGCGCCGCCATCGATCTTTACGACAGCTACACTGCGCCATCCGGCGCCGGCTTCGCCACTGATTTCGCGGTTCGCTCGGCCAAGAGCCAGAGCGGCAATGCCCTCGGCTTCGGCGCCGGACTGGCCGCAGGTGCAGCCGTCACCGCAATTGGCATCACCGGCGCGCCGGTGATCCTCGTCGGGCTCGGCGTCGGCATCGTCGTTCAGGCGGCGTGGGGCTATTTCGGCGGCGACGACGCCAGCGCCAACCTCATCAAGGGATGGCTCGACTGATGCTGAATCCACCGTCACGCGTCGGCCAGCTTTACGCCGCGCTTTGGAGCAGCCCGCTGCTGTCGGCCCTGCTGTGGGGATGCTGGGCGGCGCTGCGCTTTGACGAACGCGGCTGGGCGTGGGGCATTGCCGGCGCGGCGGCGCTGCTTTCAGCCGCATGGTTCGGATATGTCGCGGTGTGGTCGCGATTTGGCTCGGCCCATAACCTGTGGGCGCCTTGGGCGCTCTCCGCCATCATGCTGTGGCCAGCCAGCCAGGCGCTGGCGCCGGCCTTCCTGGACGTGACAGGCGCGCAGATCGCGGGCATTGACCTCTTCACCCTCGCGCTTCACGCCGGCAGCCTGATCACCGCAGCGCTGTGGCATGCGCGCTTCGCCCCACTGCCCGCCGCCGACGCGCAAGCAAAGCATCTCGACTGGCCGGGAACGCGGATCAACCTGCGCCAGCGCACGCTGTCGGCACAGCATGGCGAATCGTCCGGCCTGCCCGGCGCGCTGGCCGCCGGCGTAGGATCGGTGCTGCTGTACGGCTGGCTCAAGACCCGTTTCGATCTGCCCGAGCGCATCGCCATCGCGGTGATTGCAATGAACGCGGTGTCGTTCTTTGTGTATTTCGGAGCGCTGGGCCAGATCCTCGGCCAAGGCTTGCGCCTGCACCAACTTGAAAGCCGATTTCCCGGCCGGCTCTTTAGCCACGAAGCCCTTCCCCAACTGGAAGCCGCCCGCCGTGACAGTTGGCCAGCCCGTCTGTTCCGTTAGAGTCACGGGGAAGCGCACGGCCAGCCGGCACACCCTGCAATCCGCTGCAACTGACGACTCAGCGCCGCGCCGACCGCATCACGCCCGTGGTCTTGGTCGCAATACCCACCCCCCGCGTCTTCTCCGCGGCGCGGGGCAGCGGCCCCGCCACCTTGCGCAGCGCCTCGTCCAGCTGGGCGTCGTGCCCGTAGATGTCGGGGAAGAAATACACCTTGCCCCCCTTCGCCACCGCCGTGCGGTAGGTGATCACCACCGGCAGCGGCTCCTTCAGCCGCAGCGTCGCCGACTTGCCCCGCTCCATCGCCTCGCGGATGCGCGTCTCGCTCCAGTCAGGCTGATCCTGCAGCACGAACTTCGCCAGCTCCACCGGCGCCTCGACCCGGATGCAACCGTGGCTGAGATCCCGCCGCGCCCGCGCGAACAGCTGGGTGGACGGCGTGTGGTGCAGATAGATGTTGTCGTTGTTGGGAAACACGAACTTGATGTCGCCCAGCGCGTTCTTCGGCCCCGGCCGTTGGCGGATGCGCATCTGGCCGCGCATCACCGCCTCCAGGTTCTCGTCCGACAGCGTGGTGAGCACCCGCCCGTCTCCCGCCACAAACTCGAAGCCCTGATCGGTGAAATGCGCCGGATCACGCCGCAGCCGGGGCACCAGCTCGGCCTGGGCGATGGACGGCGGCACGTTCCAGTAGGGGCTGAACTCGATGAAGCGCATGTCCTCGGCGAACAGCGGCGTGCGGGTGTCGAGGGATTTGCCGACGATCACCTTCATCTGCAGCCTGGCCTTGGGCTGGCCGTCCTCCTGGGCGTAGGCCCGCAGGGCAAACTCCGGCACATTCACGACGATCATCCGCGCGGCCCGCTGCTGGGGCGTCCAGCGCAGGCGCTCGAGGTTCACGCCGATCTGACGCACCCGCTCCGCCGGGCTCACCGCCAGCTGGGCCAGGGTGTCGCGGCCGATCACCCCATCGGCGAGCAGGCCATGCCGGGCCTGGAAGGCCTTCACGCCGTCCACCACAGGGCCATCGTAGCGGGCGCCAACCGGGGCCACGGGCATGTCGCCCAGGGCCGCCAGTCGCGCGGCCAGCAGGGGCACGCCGGGCCACGGCTGGCCGGGCTCCAGCTTGCGGCCGGCAAGCGCGGGGAGCGGCGTCTTCCAGGCCTTGCTGCGGGCCGGGTCGTCGGCCAGTTCGCGGTAGCGCCGCAGGGCATCGCGCAGGCTGGTGTAGGGCAGCTGGGCCGGAGCGGCGTCGGTCACCACATCAGCCAGCCGGTTGACGGCCAGCGCCGCGCGCAGGGTGGCGGCCGGGTCGAAGCGGTCGAGGCTGGCGGAGCCGCCGTTGTCCCGCACGGCCTTGGGCGGCACGCGCCCGAAGTGCAGGTCGGAAAGAAAGCGCTGCAGCGCGTTGGTCAGCGCGCCGTCGAGGGAAGCGAGATCGGCCTCGGGCAGGCTGCTGCCGCCCTCCAGCGCGGTGAGCACCTGACGCAGGCCGCCGGCATCGTAGTCGTCGGCATCGAGCCCGTCGTCGGGCGCCTTGAGGAGGAGATCGACCGCCGTCCAGGCGGTGTTGCGGGGCCGGCCGGCGTCAAACCACTGCAGCCCTGCCTCGCCATTGGCGGCACAGGCCAGGCCGGACACCGCCATCAGGGCGGCCAGCAGCCCCTGCCGGATGCGCAGCGGGCGCATCTGCAGAGGCCGGAAGAGAGACACAAACATCGCGGGATGAAACTTTCATGTGTTCGAGGCGCGACAGGTTACCCCGAGCGCCCCCGCAATGCACGGCACCGCGACGCTCCGCCACAAACCTAGGCCGTGCGCGGGGTGCCCGCCGGTGCCGCGCCGCCCGCCCGCTCCACCAGCCACAGCACGCCGAACAGCAGCGTGCCCACCACCATCACGCCAGAGGCCAGGTAGAAGCCCGCCGCGTAGCTGCCCTGCTGGCCCGCCAGCAGGCCGGTGATGGCCGGCGCACCGATCTGCGCCACGCCGTAGGCGGCGGTGAGCTTGCTCATCAGCTTGGCCGGGCGGGTCGGGTAGAAGCGCCCGGCCATCGCCATCACCAGGCTCACGATGCCGGCAAAGGTGCCGCCGAACAGCACCGCGCCAGCCAGCGCCGCCAGCAGCCCGTCGCCGATCACCGGCAGCAGGATGCCGAAGGCCTGCAGGCCGCTCGCCAAGGTGAGCGCCTGCAACTGGCCGATCCGCCGGGCGATCAGATCCCACACGATGCAGGCTGGCGCCGCCGCCACGCCCGCCACCAGAAACACCAGCGCGCCCTTGCCGGCCATGCCCGGCAGGCTGCCCACCTGGGCCACCATGAAGGTCGCGCTCACCACGAAGCCCGCGCCGGCGCAGAAGTAGGCGAGCATCATCAGCAGCAGGAAGACACGGCCGGGCGGCTTGTCCTGCATGTGGGCGCCGCTGCCGGCGAGCGGGGTCACGTCGGGCCGCGGCAGCCAGCGCCAGGCGGGCACCGCCACCAGCGCGCCCAGCGCGGCCAAGGCGAACCACTGGGTACGCCAGTCGAGCCACAGGCTCAACAGCGCCACCACCGCCGACACCCCGGCGATGCCGAGGCCGATGCCCGAGAAATGGATGCCCAGTTCGCTGCGATGCCGGTTGCGCATGAGCCAGTTCATGATGAGCCCGGAGCCCAGCAGCATGCCGCCGGCGGTGGACAGCCCCGCCGCAAAGCGCGACACCGCCCACACCAGCTCGCTGGTCGATAAGCCCATCAGCACCGTGCTCGCCACTGCCAGCACCATGCTGGCCCGGTACAGGCGATCCTTCAGGGCAAGGCTGCTGATGGTCATCGCCAGCAGCGCACCCGACAGATAGCCCGCATAGTTGATCGCCGCCAGCCAGCCGCCAGCGGCCACGCCCAGGCCGGCCTGCTCGCGCATCAGGGGCAGCAGCGGGGTGTAGGAAAAGCGGGCGATGCCCAGGAACAACAGGAGGCCGAGGATGCCGGCCGTGAGGACTTTCAGCCGCTGGCGGTCTTCGTCGTTCATGAATGTGTCTCCGGTAAGGCTGGGGGCGCGGCAGCGCATGCGCCGGGTGCATGCGTTCCTACGCCGGGAACGCACCGTTTCAGCTTGATTATTGTCGGCGGAAGGCATACAAGCAAACGCTGAATCTTCATCCAACGAATGCGAAATCCGCATGCAGAACCCGATCCGACAGCTCACTTGCCTCGCCCCGCTGCAGGGCTTCGAGGCCACCGCCCGCCACCTGAGCTTCACCCTCGCCGCCGCCGAGCTGTGCCTCACCCAGTCGGCCATCAGCCGTCAGGTGCAGACTTTGGAAGAACAGCTGGGCGTGCCGCTGTTCGTACGCGGCCATCGCAAGCTCACCCTCACCCCCGCCGGCGAGGCGATGCTGGGGAGCGTGCAGGAGGTGTTCCGCACCCTCTCGCGCACCGTCGAGTCGATCCGCGTCGGGCAGCGCCGGCCGGTGACGCTGTCCACCACCATCGGCATCGCGGCCCTGTGGCTGGTGCCGCGCCTGTCACGCTTCCTGGCCGAGCACCCGGAGATCGACGTGCGCATCTCGGCCAACAACCGGCTGGTGGACATCCAGCGCGAAGGCATCGACCTGGCCCTGCGCTACGTGATGGCCGACCCGCCGCCGCCGGCCAGCCATCTGCTGTTCGGGGAAGACATCTTTCCGGTGGCGACGGCCGAGGTGCTGGGCGAGCTGGCGGAGCGTCCGGCCCGGGCGGAGGACATCGCCCGGCTCACCCTTCTCAACTACGATGATTCGACCCCCGAGCCGTGGCTGGAGTGGTCGATCTGGCTGAAGAAGCTGGATCTGGCCGACGTGCAACCCAAGGCGGTGCTGCACTTCAACCACTACGACCAGCTGATCGCCGCCGCGGTGGCTGGCCAGGGCGTGGCCCTGGGGCGCAGCGTGCTGCTGGCCGAGCACCTCGCCAGCAGGCGCCTGGTGCCGATGGCCTGCGGCTACCGGCATGTATCGCAGCGGGCGTATTTTCTGGTCGCCGCCTCGGGCGATCCGCGGCCCGAGGTGCGACTGCTGTCCGACTGGCTGCGGGTCGAGGCCTTCGCCAGCCAGCGCTGAGAGGGATCAGCCGATCAGATTGACCGCCGCCCGCAGGCCCAGCAGGTAACTATCAGGCCCGAAGCCGCAGATCTGCCCCTTGGCGATCTCGGCCAGCACCGACTGGTGGCGGAAGGCCTCGCGGGCGTGGATGTTGGACATGTGCACCTCGACGATGGGCGCCTTGAGGATCGCCAGCGCATCGCGCAGGCCGTAGCTGTAGTGGGTCCACGCCCCGGCGTTGATGACCACCGCCGCCACGCCCTCTTCGAAGGCCCGGTGGATGCGCTCCACCATCTCGCCCTCGTGGTTGGTCTGGAAGCACTCCACCTGCACGCCCAGCTCGGCGCCCAGCGCCACCACCGCGGCGTCGATCTCGGCCAGCGTGGCCGTGCCGTACTGGGCCGGGTCGCGCTTGCCGAACATGTTGAGGTTGATGCCGTTGAGCACGAGGATGGTCTTCACTTGAACTGTCCTTTTAACGCTGAGATTGCCGGCGCCGGCCGGCGTGTCATTTGACCAGGGTGACCGGGATGCCGGCGAGCCGGGAGACCTCCCGCGCCACCGAACCGAGGAGCATCGCCGCCACCGCGCCGCGGCCGTGGCTGCCCATCACGATCTCGTCGATGGCCTGCTCGCTGGCAAAGCGGACGATGGCCGCCGCCGGCTGATCGTCCACCACCACGTGGGGGACCGGCGCAAGGCCGGCGGCCTCCAGCACCGCGCGGGCCTCGGCCAGGGCCTTGAGGCCTTCATCGCGATGAAAGTCGCGCAGGGCCTCGTGGTTCACGAATTGCCCCACGTCCTGGCTAACCGGCCGCTGGATGTTGATGAGGTGGATCTCGGGCGCCATCAGGCCCGCGTCGATCCGCGCAAGCAGCGCGTCGGCCACGCGGCACGACACCGGAGAGCCATCGATGGGCAGCAGGATGCGGGTCATGGCTTTCCTTTCGCGGCGGGCTCGCCGGCAGCGGCCTCGCCCAGATCGAGTTCGAGGGTTTCGCGTTCGACTTCGGTGGCCCGGGCGGCGAGCAGCCGGCCCACCAGCACCACCAGCACCGCGCCGGCCACCGGCAGCACCCGGTGCAGCCACGGAGCGTGGGCGTCGATCCACGGGCCGAGCATCAGGTCGGTGACCAGCATCTCGCCGGCCACGAAACCCAGCAGCGCAGCGCCGCCCGTCACCACGATCGGGAAGCGCTCCATCAGCTTCATCAGGAAGGTGCTGGAGAACACCACCAGCGGAATCGACAGGCCAAGGCCGAAGATCAGCAGCGCCAGATTGCCCTTCGACGCCCCAGCGATCGCCACCACGTTGTCCATGCTCATCACCAGATCGGCCAGCATGATCGTCTTGATCGCCGCCGCCATGCCCGACACCACCGGGCCGCCTTCGCCGTCGCTCTCGTCCTCGGGCACCAGCAGCTGCACCGCGATCCACAGGAGCAACAGCGCACCGGCCGCCTTGAGCAGCGGCAGTCGCAGCAGCTCGGCTGCCACGATGGTCAGGGTGACGCGCATCGCCACCGCCGCCGTGCTGCCCCACATCACCGCGCGCTTGCGGTCGACGGGGTTGAGGCCGCGGGCCGCCAGCGCGATCACCACCGCGTTGTCGCCCGACAGCACGATATCAATGCCCACGATCTGGATCAGGGCGATCCAGAAGGCGTGGTCGAACACCATTCCCTGCATGATTCCATGTCCCCGGGCCGGACACGCGCCCGCTACGCTGCCCGACAGGCCGCCGGGCACAAAGATGGAATTGTAGAGGCGAAGCGCGCACCACGCGCTTTCGCAATGCGCCAACCGCAGCCGGGCGGCGCCGGTGCTATGCTTTTCTACAATTGCGAACCGTTCTCAGCGAGGCCCGCCATGAACAACGCCTTCCCCCTCAAGCCCGACTGGCTGTGCGAGAAACCCGGCGTCTACGACACCGGCACCGGCGCCATCCGCAGCATCGAGGACAACCCGGGCTTCCCCGGCATCCAGCGCGTCACGGTGCAGAGCTACTGTGGCCGCGAAGAAGACAACTGCCGCTACTTCCGCCTCACCACCGATCCCCGGCGGCGTTTCGCCACTCTCGAAGCCGCCCTCGCGGCCCGCCCGGTGCGGCTCACCTGAAGCCGGCCGTCAGGCACTCAGGGCAAAGTCGGCGCGGCGCAAGCGCTCGCTCAAGGTGCGCATCACCTGCAGCGCAAATTCGGGCACCTGACGGACCAGCTCGTTGAAGCGACGGACATTGATCTCCACAAACTCGCAATCGTCACTAGCGGTGACCGTCGCCGAGCGGGGGCCCGGCGAGACGATGGACATCTCGCCCACGATGGCGCCGGGCGTGAGGATCTCAAGCTCGCGCCCGCCGATGGCAACCGACGCCTGCCCGAGGATCAGCACATACATCGCGGCCCCCGGCGCCCCCTCCCGGAACAGCACCGCCCCGCGGGGAACACGAACGATTTCGGGGGCTTTGGAGAAGAGTTCGAAGAAGACCATGGTGGCACGCTCCCTGGCAGGTACTGCGGGTCGTTGGAGAGGAGGTGGACTCGCCTCACCCGACGCAAAAAGCCCGCCACCGGCAGACTGCGGAGCCGGACGGTCGGGCTTCAGGAAGGCAAGAATCCACATGATGACAAGCCTAATTCAGGCACGTGACAACCTGTTTACAGGCAGGCAGCAACTGTCTTCAACTTGTAACCTGCCCCCCGTGCCGAAGCACTAAAGTAAGAGAAATGCGGCCTCTTCCTGTCCTGTGCGGAGCACATCATGACGAATCGCAGCCTGCAGTACATCGTCAAGAATCAGGACCCATTGACGCTCGGGTCGGCGGTGAGCGTCCAGCGAGCCTGCCAGTGCATGTGGGATCGCCACGTCGGCGCCGTGATGGTCGTTGACGACGGGCGTCTGGCCGGCATCTTCACCGGACGCGACGCCGTCCACGCCCTCGCCCGGGGCTTTGATCCGGAGCGCACGCCCCTGTCCCAGGCGATGACCCCGAACCCCGACACCATCGCGCCCGACGCCACCGCCATCGACGCCCTGCGGCGAATGCACGACTGCGGCTACCGGCACATGCCCATCGTGGATGGGCAGCGCGTCGTGGGCATTGTGTCCCGTGGCGATTTCCAGGGCCTCGAGCTCGATCTGCTCGAGGGTGAGACGAACCTCTGGGAACGCATCTGCTGAGGTCCGTCTCCGCGGCCCCGGGCCACCCCGCCCGGCGTTGATCGAACCGCCCTGCGCCCACCCACGCGGGCGCGGGGCGACGCGCGTCCCATCGGCGCATGGCCGCGCCCACTCTGCCGGAACCCGCCTGTGCCAACCCTCGCACGTCCCCATGCCCGCCCCATGCTGCCGTGGCGCCTCCCGCTGCACATCCCGGTGGCGGTGCTGTTCTCGCTGCTGATCCTTGGCGTCGGCACGGCCATCACCCTGTACCACTTCAGCGAAACCCGACGTCTCCTGGACGCCGCCAACGACCAGCTCTTCCAGGGCATCACCGCCGAGGTCGAGCGCACCCTCGGCGATGCCGACCGGGCGGTGAAGCGCAGCTTCGTCCTCCTCACCGGCTCGCCCCTGGCCGAGGCCACCACCTTTGCCGAGCGGCTGCGCTTCCTGCCCGAACTCACCGGCTTTCTCGACGCCGACCCGGTGATCGACTCGGTGATGATCGGCTACGGCGATGGCGACTTCCTGCTGGTGCGCCGGGTGGACGACGACCGCAGCCCTTGGGAGGTGGTGGACGTGAGCCGCGAGGGCGATGTGGACGAGGAGCCGGTCGCCATCGTGTCGCGCTTCGACGCCGCCCTGCGGCTGGTGGACGCCAGCACCCAGCCGAGCGCCCTTTACGAGCCCCGGCTGTCAAGCTGGTACCGGCTTGCCGCGACGAGCGACAGCCTGATCGTCACTCCACCGTAAATCCTGCCCCAGACCCGGCAGACCGGCATCACCTTCGCGCGTCGCAGTGGCGCCGAGGTCTTCGCCGTCAACGTCGGGCTGCACAACCTGTCGCAACTGCTGGCCCGCCCGGCCACGCCGCCGGGCTCGCGCCTGCAGCTTGTGGACCAGCGCCACGCCCCCGTCGCCAGCCGCGACACCCCGGGCGACGCTGACGGAGAAGGCAGCGCCGAAGTCATCACCACGGCCCTGCGCACGCACCCGACCGGGCACACCGGCAGCCTGCAGCTGGAGGATGCCGGCGGGCACGCCTGGCGGGTCTCCACCGCGCCCCTGACTGGCTTTGGCGAACAGCACTGGACCCTCGTCATCGCCTCCCCTGAAGCCGCGATCTTTGCCGAAGCCGACCGCCAGCGCCGCCACGCGGTGCGTTTCACGGTGATCGCCGTGCTCCTCTGCTTTCCCCTCGCCTGGGGGCTGTCGCGCCTCCTGACCACCCCGCTCCACCGCCTCGCCCACGTGGCCCACGCCCTGTCGGCCCTGCAGTTCCAGCCCCAGCCCGAAACCCGCTCGGTGATCCTGGAGGTGGATCAGCTCGCCCGGGCCATCACCCTGATGCGCTCCGCCATCTCCCGCTTCCTCGAAATGGGCCGCGATCTGGGCGCCGCGCGGGACGTGGGCGGCGTGCTCGACGACGTGGCGGCCTGCGCCCGGGAAGTGGCCGGCGCCCGTCTGAGCGTGGTCGAAGTGATCGACGAGGCCGAAGGCCCGCTGCGCCGCGCCGCCGGCGACGCCATGCCGCCCGCCCTCGCCGCCGACCGACTGGCGCGATGCATCCTCGAAGCCGACGGCCCGGCCAGCCTCATCGCCGCCACCCCCGACAGCCCGGACGAGCACGTGCTCGGCATCCCCCTGCGCACGCCCGACGGCGATGCCCTCGGCACCCTGATGCTGGTGGACCGGCGCCACCCCGGCAGCGGACTGGCCCGCGCCGAAGTTGCCAGCTTTCTCCTCGCCCTTGCCGGCAGCGCCGCCGTCGCCCTCGAAAACCAGCGCCTCCTGCGGGGCCGCAAGGCGTTGCTGCGGGGCGTGATCAGCATGGTGGCCGAAGCCATCGACGCCAAATCGCCCTACACCGGCGGCCACTGCCGGCGCGTCACGGTGATCGCCCAGGCGCTGGCCCGCTCGGCCCAGGCCGCCAGCGACGGCCCGCTGGCGGCCTACCGGCTCGACGCCGCCGGCTGGGAAGCGCTGGAGATCGCCTGCTGGCTCCACGACTGCGGCAAGCTCACCACCCCCGAGTACGTCATCGACAAGGCCACCAAGCTCGAAACCCTCCACAACCGCATCCACGAGATCCGCACCCGCTTCGAAGTGCTCAAGCGCGACGCCGACATCGCCTTCTGGCAAGGCGTGGCGGGCGGTGGCAACCGGGCAAATCTGCAGGCCACCCGCGACGCCGAATGGCGCAGGCTCGACGACGATTTCGCCTTCATCGCCCAGTGCAACCGCGGCAGCGAAGGCATGAACGAGGCCCAGCTGGCGCGCCTCGACCGGATCGCCACCCGCACCTGGCAGCGCACCCTCGACCATAGGCTGGGGCTCTCCAACGCCGAACTCGCCCGCCTGCCCGACAGCCCCGCCGCCCTGCCGGCAACCGAACCCCTCCTCGCCGACGGGCCCGACAAGGTGATTCCCCGCCACAACGACAACCTCTTTGCCGGCGGCAACCCGTGGGGCTTCCGGATGACCGTGCCCGAGCGCCTCTACAACCACGGCGAGCTGCACAACCTGAAGATCGTCCGCGGCACCCTCAACGACGAAGAGCGCTTCAAGATCAAGGAGCACATCGTCCAGACGATCATCATGCTGTCCCGGCTGCCCTTCCCCCGCGATCTGGCCGCCGTGCCCGAGATGGCCTGCGGCCACCACGAGACCATCGACGGCCGGGGCTACCCCCGCCGCCTGCGGGCCGACGCGATGAGCGTCACCGCCCGCATCCTCGCCATCGCCGACATCTTCGAAGCCCTCACCGCCGCCGACCGCCCCTATCGCAGCGCCAACACCGTCGACGAAGCCCTGGCGATCATGGGCCGGATGGCCGAACAGCGGATCATCGACGCCGACCTCTTCGCCCGCTTCGTGCAGGACGAGGTGTGGCGCCACGCTCCGCCGCCGGGCGTTCTGGGCTGACAGCCGCCATCCGCCTTGTCGGTTTTCCGACACGAACCCGACGCCCCAAAACTGCCATCATATAAATCAGTGACTTAGCGCCTGGCATCGGCCTTGCTATATCCCCAGCAAGGAGGCCCACCGCCATGAAGCAGCCCTTTGTCACCATCAACGATACGACCCTGCGCGACGGCGAGCAGTCGGCGGGCGTGGCGTTCTCCCTCGACGAAAAGCTGCACATCGCCCGCCAGCTCGACGCCATCGGCGTGCCCGAGCTGGAAGTGGGCATCCCGGCGATGGGCGCCGAGGAGCGCGAATCGATCCGCGCGGTGGCCGACCTCGACCTCGACGCCCGGCTGATGGTGTGGAGCCGCATGCACGCCGCCGACATCGACGCCTGCGCCAACCTGGGCGCCAACCTCATCGACATCTCGGTGCCGGCCTCCGACCAGCACCTCGCCCACAAGCTGCGCCGCCCGCGCCAGTGGCTGCTGGACGAGCTGCCCCGCTACGTGGCGATGGGCCTCGACCTGGGGCTCGACGTGGGCATCGGCTGCGAGGACGCCTCCCGCGCCGATCCGGATTTCCTCGCCCGGCTGGCCGAGACCGCCGAACGCGCCGGCGCCCGCCGCCTGCGCTTTGCCGACACCCTGGGCGTGCTCGAACCCTTCGGCACCTTCGAGCGCATCGCCCACCTGCGGGCGCGCACCGGCCTCGAGATCGAGATGCACGCCCACGACGACCTGGGCCTCGCCACCGCCAACACCCTGGCCGCGTGCAAGGCCGGCGCCACCCACGCGAACACCACCGTCAACGGCCTTGGCGAGCGGGCCGGCAACGCCCCGCTGGAAGAAGTCGTGGTGGGCCTCGAGAAGCTCCACGACATCCGCACCGACATCGACCTGAAGGGCTTCCTGGCCCTGTCGAGCAGCGTCGCCCACGCCTCGGGCCGCGACGTGCCCTGGCAGAAGAGCGTGGTCGGCCCCGGCGCCTTCACCCACGAGGCCGGCATCCACATCGACGGCCTGCTCAAGCACCCGGACAACTACCAGGGCTTCGACCCGGTGGACGTGGGCCGCAGCCACCGCATCGTGCTCGGCAAGCACTCCGGCCCGCGGGCGGTGCAGGTGGTCTATGCCGGGCTGGGGATCAGCCTCGGCGACGCCGAAGCCAGCGCCCTCCTCGGTCACATCCGGCTCTTCGTCGCCGCCCACAAGCATTCGCCCGACGCGGCCGACCTGCACGCCCTGCTCGCCTCGGCCCGGAGCCACCGCCATGTCTGAATCGATCACCATGACCCCGCCTACCCTCGCCGCGCAGCCCGCCCTGTGGACCTTGCTGAAGGAAGACCTCGCCTGCGTGTTCCAGCGTGATCCGGCGGCCCGCTCCACCATCGAGGTGCTGACCACCTACCCGGGCGTCCACGCCATCCTCGCCCACCGCATCTCCAATCGCCTGTGGCAGGCCGGCTGGCGCTACCCGGCGCGCTTCCTGTCCTTCATCGGGCGGCTCGTCACCAACGTGGACATCCACCCCGGCGCCACCATCGGCCGGCGCTTCTTCATCGACCACGGCGCCTGCGTGGTGATCGGCGAGACCGCCGAGGTGGGCGACGACGTGACCCTCTATCACGGCGTCACCCTCGGCGGCACCTCGTGGAACCGCGGCAAGCGCCACCCGACGCTGTCGAGCGGCGTGGTGGTGGGCGCCGGCGCCAAGATCCTCGGCCCCATCACCATCGGCGAGCGCGTGCGCGTGGGTGCCAACTCGGTGGTGGTGCGGGACGTGCCGGCCGACCGGACGGTGGTCGGCGTGCCCGGCCGCATCGTCAATACCCGCGCCGCCGGTGGCCGCCTTGAGGACGGCATCAACCTCGATCACAACGTGCTGCCCGATCCGGTCGCCAAATCCATCTCCTGCCTCGTCGAGCGCATCGACCAGCTGGAGCGCGAACTGGCCACGCTCCGGCACGACGCCCCGCCCGCCGACCACAGCGGCCAGTGCGCCGTCTGCTCCGCCGGCGACCTGTGCTGCGAAAACCCCGAAATCCACTGAGGCCCCCATGGACCTGCTCGACTTCTCCGACTGCGAACTGTACTTCGACGTGCCGATGCCGGCCGCGGCCGAGCAACTGCTCGCCCAGGCCTCCGCCGAGTACGGCGACCCGTCGGCCGAAACCGCCCTGCTCCGCGCCCACCTGCTGGCGCCCGAGAACCTCACGGTGCTGGTCGGCCTGTATCGCTACTACTTCTACCAGCACCGGCTCGACGACGCCCTGCAGGTGGCCGAGCGGGCGATGCAGCTCTCCGGCCATCACCTCGACCTGCCCGACAACTGGGAAAAGCTCGACGAAGCCTGGCTGGCCCACGCCGCGGCCAAATCCTTCGGGCTGCTGCGCTTCTACCTGCTGGCCCTGAAGGCCGCCAGTGTGGTGCTGCTGCGCCTGGGGCGGATCGACGATTCGCGCCGGCGCCTGCAAAAACTGTCGTCCCTCGACAGCCGCGACCAGCTCGGCACCGCCCGCCTGCTGGAAGTGGTGGCCATCTACGAATCGCCGGCCACCGACGAAGAAACACCCTCAACCGATGACCTTGCCCTAGCCTGAGGAGGCTGCCATGGAAGACACGCTGACCCTCGCCGAAGCCATGGAAGAACTGGTTTCCGCCGAAGACTTTCTCGACTACTTCGAGGTGCCCTACGAGGCTTCGGTGGTCCATGTGAACCGCCTGCACATCCTGCAGCGCTTCCACGACTACCTGGCCCGCCAGGTGCCCAACATGCCGCCCGAGGAGGACAAGCAGCGCGGCATCTACCGCCTGTGGCTGGAGCGCGCCTACCAGGATTTCGTCGTCTCCAATTCCCTCACCGAGAAGGTCTTCGCGGTGTTCCAGACGGTATCCAAGCCCGACGGCGGCATGGAATCCTTCGTGTCCATTGACAAGGTCTTCGTCCAGTAACGAAGCCCGCCGGGAGGAAGCACCATGATGAACGCCCGCTGGGAATACGGCGAAGCCGTGCGCCTCACGCGCAACGTGCGCAACGACGGCACCTACCCGGGCCTCGACCCCGGCGCCCCGCTGGTGCGCCGCGGCAGCATCGGCTACGTGGTGGACGTGGGCACGTTCTTGCAGGATCAGGTCATCTACTCGGTGAACTTCCTGGACGAAGGGAAGATCGTCGGCTGCCGCGAGGAAGAACTCATCGGCGCCGAAGAGGCCTGGACGCCCTCGCGCTTCGAGTTCCGCGACAAGGTGCAGGCTACCCGCCAGCTCGCGGTGGGCGGCGAGGTGCTCGTCACCGTGGGCGCCATCGGCGAGGTGATGAAGGTCATCCGCGACGCCCCGGGCGGCGTGGCCTACCACATCCACTTCGACGACCTGCCGGGCCGGGTGCTGCAGATCCCCGAGAGCATCCTGGAGGGCGCCGGCCGCAACACCGCCGAGGACGACGAGGGCTGAACCATGCACGACGCCTACCTTCAGCTCAAGCTCGCCTGGGAACTCTTCCAGACCGCACCGGGCGAGCTGGACGATGCCCAGATGAGCCGCGTGACCGAGGTGCTCAGCCGCCAGTACGGCATCGAGCAGCGCATCCTCGAAAGTGACGAAGCCGCCCAGGTGGTGGTGCCCGCCGCCACCCTCGCCGCCCGCCTGGGCGAAATCCGCCAGCGCTACAGCGACCCCGACGCCATGGCCCAGGATCTCGCCCGCAGCGGGCTCGACGAGGCCGGCCTCGAAGAAGCCGTCTCCCGCGACCTGCGCATCGAGGCCGTGCTGGAACGCATCGCCGCCGCCGTGCCCGACGTCACCGAGGTGGACGCCGAGATCTTCTACCGCATGCACCCCGAAGCCTTCGACCGCCCCGAAGCCCGCCGCCTGCGCCACATCCTCATCACCTTCGACAGCCGCAAGGACAAGGCCGACGCCACCGCCCGCCTCGAAACCCTGCGCCACACGGTGAAAGACGCCGACGCCTTCGGCAAGGTCGCCCTGCGCCACTCCCAGTGCCCCACCGCGATGGAAGGCGGCAAGCTCGGCACCGTGAAGCGCGGCCAGCTCTTCCCGGAACTCGAACCCGCCGCCTTCGCGCTGGAGACCGGCGAGATCAGCGCCGTGCTCGAATCGCCCATCGGCCTGCACATCATCCTGTGTGAGGAAGTCCTGCCCTTCGGCATCCCGCCCTTCGAGGAAGTCCGCGACCGCATCATCGAACGCCTCGCCGACAAACGCCGCCAGACAGCCCAGCGGGATTGGATCAAGCGCCTCGGCGCACCGCGCTGAGCGCCGTCGCGATATCGACGCCAGGGCACGCTGCCCGCCGGCTCCAGCCGGCGGCGCAGGCATGGCGCGGGAAAATGCACCCGCCATCGAAATCCCATTGCCAAATCCTTCCATCCCGACAGCAAAACCCGGTTGTACAGGGCCAAGGTCAGCGGGATAATCCGTCAGCTTGACGCAGGTTTCTGCCCCCTTGCCACGCCATCCAGCAGTCATCGCCGTTCGCGGATCACGCCGTTTTGCGGATTGGCGTCTATCCTTGGATGGCACGCTTGGTTTCTCGCTGCATCGGGGCATCTGCGTCACCCCGGCCTGCCGCGCAGCCCAGCCATCAAGGCGGGCGCGGCGAGCCACCAGCAATTGCGGAGTGATCTTTCCCGATGGATTCGTAGGAGCGCCGAGATGAAGAAACACGCCGTCTGCCTGCTGCTGATACTGCTGTCGTCCGCCGTGCTGGCGCAGACGCCGTCCTCGACCGTCCGTATCTGCGACGACCGTGGCTGCGAAGAACGCCCGCGCGACGCCGTCACCTTCAACCCCAACGCCCCGGGCGACTCCGCCGCCGAACAGCAGGCCGCCAAGCTAATCGCGCTGGCCGAGAAAGACCCCCGCGCCGCCTACGACCTGGGCCTGCGCTACTTCCGGGGCGACGGCGTGCGCCAGGACAGCTACCAGGCCCTCAAATGGATGCGCGACGCTGCCGAGCGGGGTTACCTCAAGGCCCAGACCGCCGTCGGACGCCTCTACCTGATGGGCCTCGAGGAAATGGGTTCCGACCCATCCGAAGCCGAAAAATGGCTCTCCATCGCCGCCGGTCGCGGTGACAAGGAAGCCAAGACCCTGTTGGCTCAAGCCACCAAGGCAAAGCAGAATGAGGTGGCATATCGACGCTGGGTCGATTCGCAAAAGGCGATCTGGAACAGCTACTGGATGGACCGCTACCAATACGAGTGGCAATGGCGAAACGGCGGCTGGTACGAGTACCGGCCTTATTACGGGCCACGCTACTGAAGAGCACGCCGGGGCGTCAGCCCCTGGGATCGCGCCAAAACACCCCACGACTTACTTCCAAAGGATGAGTGCCGATGCTGAACACTAAACTGACTTCCCTTGCTGGCGTCATTGCCGCATCCCTGGCCCTTGGTGGCTGCGCCAACAACCCGCTGGCCGGAGGCTCCATCAGCACCGGCTCGTCCGATGCCACCGCGGTGAGCGGTGCGGCCGGCGGCGGCACCAGCGCCGGCGCCAACGCCAACCTGGAGCGCTGCCCCGCCCCGCTGGGTACGCTGGCGGTGGATGACGGCCGCGGCAAGGAATGGTTTGCCAGCTTCGGCGCCGCCACCAAGGTCACCACCATCGAACCGCTGATCCGCCTGGCGGTGCAGCAGTCCAACTGCTTCGTGATCACCTCGATCGGCAACGCCCGCACCGAAAGCAAGCTGTCGGCGATCACCGACAAGCAGCGCAACTCGGGCGAGTTCCGGGCCGGCTCCAAGCAGCAGAAGGGCCAGCGCGTCGCCGCCGACTACTACATGGAACCGTCGATCATCATCGACAACTCCTCCACCGGCCGCATGGCCGGCGCCCTGGGCGGTCGCCTGGGTGCGGGTGGCGCGCTCCTCGCCGCCGGCCTCGAGAGCAAGGTCTCGGTGGTCACCATGACCATCTTCGACATCCGCTCGGGCGTGCAGCTGGCCATCTCCGAAGGCAACGCCACCGCCACCAACTTCGGCGCAGCCCTCGGCGGCTTCGGCCCTGGCGCCGCTGCCGGCCTGGGTGGTTTCTCCCAGACCCCGGAGGGCAAGGCCACCGTCGCCGCCTTCACCGACGCCTACAACAAGATGGTCGTCGCCCTGCGCAACTACAAGGCGCAGGACGTCAAGGGTGGCCTCGGCCGGGGCGGTCAGTTGAAGGTGAATTAACCTGAACCCGGCACCAGACGGAGCGCCATTCCAGTAAAGAAAGCCCTGCCAGGCCGGCAGGGCTTTCTTGCCATCAGGCGATCACTTGCCCAGCATGGCCATCAGGCCGGACAGCGCCTGACCGAGGTCCACGTCGCCCTCGGGCACCTGGCCGTTCGGGGTCAGTTGATCGACCACCTGGGGCAACACGTTGGCGATGTGGCCTGCCACCTGCTCGGTCGGGATGCCGAGCTGGGCCGCCAGATCGCCCAGCTCACCGCCGCGGAAGACCTGACCGATCTGATCTGCGCTAACCGGAAGATTCTGGCCAGTGCCGACCCACGACGCCGCCTGCTCACCCAGGCCAGCCTGGCCGAGCCGCGCCAGCAGGCCGCCAAGGCCACCCTGGCCGTTGTTCTGGAGCAGACTCATCACCAGTTGCAGCAGGGCAGCCTGACCACCACCGCCTTGCTGGCCGCCGCCAGCCAGCGACCCCAGAACCTGACCTGCCAGTTGATCGAGCAAACCCATCGTGAAGCTCCTTCTTTAAGTGTTATTTCGGGAAACCCTGCCGATCCGCCGCAGCGGGAAATTGTGGCAGCGGCGTAACACTTTACGCGCTCCCTGCCCCCCGGGTGTAAGGCTTTGTGGAATGGAGATGCAAGCGTGACAAACCGCAAACCACGCACCGGTACGGGTAAAATCCGGGTTTTGGCTTTCAAGCAGCTCACACCATGACTCAGGACGAACTCAAGCAACAGGCGGCGCTGCGTGCCCTCGATTACATCGTCGAAGGCAGCATCGTCGGCGTCGGCACCGGCTCCACGGCCAACTTCTTCATCGATGGCCTGGCCACGATGAAAGACCGCATCGTCGGCGCCGTGGCCTCGTCCGAAGCCTCGGCCAAGCGCCTTGCCGGGCACGGCATCCGCCTGTTCGATCTGAACGACGTGGACCGGATGCCGGTGTACGTTGACGGCGCCGACGAGATCGACGCGTCCCTCGCGATGATCAAGGGCGGTGGCGGCGCGCTCACCCGCGAGAAGATCGTCGCGGCGGTGGCCGACAAGTTCATCTGCATCTGCGACGCCACCAAACAGGTCGAATGCCTCGGCCGCTTTCCGCTGCCCGTCGAGGTGATCCCGATGGCCCGCGCCCAGGTCGCCCGCCAGCTCGCGGCGCTGGGCGGCCGTCCGGTGCTGCGCGAAGGCTTCGTCACCGACAACGGCAACATCATCATCGACGTGCATGGCCTGCAGATCGCCGATCCGGCTGCCTTCGAGACCACCGTTGACGGTATCGTGGGCGTTGTCACCAACGGCTTGTTCGCCCGTCGCGGCGCCGATGTGCTGCTACTCGCCACGGCCGGCGGGGTCGTCACCTACGAACGCACCTGAAACAAAAACGTCATGAACCGCTGTTAATCTGCTGCGCTTACCAGCCTTAGGATTTTCAATGAACGAGCACACCTCCAAGAAGTTCGATTCCGAACTGGAAGGAATCCGCAACCGGGTTCTCCAGATGGGCGGGATGGTCGAGTTGCAGATCGTGAAGGCGATGGAAGGGCTTTCCGACGGCGATCCGCTGCTGATCGATCAGGTCATCGAAAACGATAACCGGGTCAATCTGCTCGAGATCGAGCTGGACGAAGCCTGCAATCAGGTCATTGCCAAGCGCCAGCCCACCGCAGTCGACCTGCGCATGGTGAGCACCGTCCAGAAAACCATCACCGATCTGGAACGGATCGGCGACGAGGCGAAGAAGATCGCCAAGACGGCCAAGCAGCTGCACAGCAACGGTTCGCCCTTCATGCCGCAGATCCGCCTCGGCCACATCGCCGACGCGGTGGTGGACATGCTGCGCACCGCGCTGGATGCCTACGCCCGCCTCGACACCGTGGCTGCCGCCCAGGTGGTGCGTCACGACAAGGAGGTGGATGCCGAGTTCAAGGGCATCATGCGCCAGCTCATCACCTACATGATGGAAGACCCGCGCACGATCTCCCAGGCCATCGAGCTGATGTTCGTCGCCAAGTCGGTCGAGCGCATCGGCGACCACGCCAAGAACATCGCCGAGTACGTGGTGTACATGGTCAAGGGCCGCGACGTGCGCCACACCAGCCTCGAGGAAATCGAGCGGGAAGCCACGCGCTGATCCATCTGGCCGTCGGTCAGTCAGTCGGGGGACGGTTTTCCGTCCCCCGATTCATTTTGTATCGCAGATTTCATCGGGCATGCGACTTGCTCCACCGTCGGGGTCATCCACCCGACTGTTAGAATCGGTGTTTCAGCCGATCTCCGAACGCCACTGCCATCATGCCGCTCAAGTTCGAACTCCTGCAGGCCGACGAACACTCCCGCTACCTGCTCCGCGGAAAGACCGACATCCTCTACAACCTGCGCAGCCTCGTGCAGAAGCGCGCGATGATCAGCGCCTTCATCGACGCCAGCGCCGACTCCTTCCTCACCGCCATCCTGGACGTCAATCCTGACAACGACACGCTGATCCTCGACGCCGCCAGCAGCGACGTGATCAACAACCGCGTGGATGGCACCGAGCAGCTGATCTGCGTCACCCAGCTCGACAAGATCAAGATCCAGTTTGCTGCGACCAGGCCCGTGCGCATCAACCACGAAGGCCACACCGCCTTCCGCATCGCCCTCCCCGAGGTGCTGCTGCGCCTGCAACGCCGCGAGTACTACCGGCTGATCGCCAGCAACCCCCACAGCCTCAGCTGCCTGATCCCCGTGAGCAGCGGCGGCGAGAAGCGCATGGTGTCGATGGAGGCCACCGTGCTCGACATCAGCAGCGGCGGGCTGGCGATCCTCCTGCCGCCCAACGAGCCGACCCTGGAGCCGGAAACCATCCTGAACGACTGCCGCCTGATGCTCCCCGAGACGGGCCCGATCGTCACCTCGCTGCGGGTGCGCAACATCTTCCGCATCACCAACCGCGACGGCAGCACCATGCTCCGCGCCGGCTGCGAGTTCACCGACCTCCCCGCCAGCATGGCCTCGACGATCCAGCGCTACATCCTCAAGGCCGAGCGGGAACGCAACGCCCGCGAACGCATCCGCTGAGTCCCGCGGTCACGCACAAGGACAAAAGCCGGCTTTCGCCGGCTTTTGTCCTTTAAACCCTGAGAGGTCGTCACACCGACATGTTCATGATGTCCTGATAGGCGGTGACGAGCTTGTTGCGCACCTGCACCATCTGCTGGAATGACAGGTTGGCCTTTTGCAGATTGACCATCACGTCCTGGAGATTGACGTTCGGATCGCCCGCCGAGAAGCCCTTGGACATTTCCTGGGCCTGCATCTGGGCGGAACTCACCTGGTCGATGGCGGTTTGAAGCACCTGACCGAAATCGGTCTCGCCGGCAGCCTGGGCCGATTGGGCGGACTTGCCCGACGCCACCTGCGAGGTGGCGCGAAGCTCCGACAACATCTGATCGATTCCGCGGGTATCCATGATCCTGCTCCTTTGACTCGACTATAGCAGAGCAAGTGACGTGCCACAGAGCACAAGGTGCGCGTCAGCCGCTGAAAAGCCCCTCTTCCCGGTACTGCTGGAGCTTGTAGCGGAGGGTGCGCTCGGAGATGCCAAGCTGCGCCACGGCTCGCTTTCGCGACCCACCGACCTCTTTCAGCACCTGCAGGATGTGCTCGCGCTCCAGATCCTTCATGTTGGCCGGGCGGGCGGCCTCGCGGGCTTCGGCAGCGGCATCGACGGCAGAAATTGCCGGATCCACGGCAAACGGTGCCGGCATCGTCGCCGGCGGCGGCACCACCATCCGCACCGGTTCGCCGTTCCAGTGGGGCAGGCACAGGCGGATGGTCTCGCCCGACACGGCCTGACCGCTGCTGAGGATCAGCGCCCGCTGGACGGTGTTTTCCAGCTCGCGCACGTTGCCCGGCCAGTGATAGGTGAGCAGCACCTCCTCGGCCTCGGGCGACAGGCGCCCCACGCGCTTGAGACGCACGCCATGGAGCAGCGCGAAATGCCGGGCCAGGGGCACGATGTCGCCGGGCCGCTCGCGCAGCGACGGGATCGCCAGCGGGAACACGTTGAGGCGGTAGAACAGATCCTCGCGGAAACGGCCGGCGGCCACTTCCTTGCTCATGTCGCGGTTGGTGGTGGCCAGCACGCGGATGTCGAGCGGAATCGCCTTCTTGCCGCCCACCCGCTCCACCTCGCGCTCCTGCAGCACGCGCAGCAGCTTGGCCTGCAGGCCCAGGGGCATCTCGGAGATTTCGTCCAGCAGCAGCGTGCCGCCTTCGGCCTGTTCGAACTTGCCGGCCTGGCTGCTGGTGGCGCCGGTGAAGGCGCCCTTCTCGTGGCCGAAGAGCGTGGCTTCGAGCAAGCTATCGGGGATCGCCGCGCAGTTGATGGCCACGAAGGGGCCGCTGCGGCGGGAGGAGTGTTCGTGCAGGTAGCGGGCAAAGACTTCCTTGCCGGTGCCGGATTCGCCGTTGAGGAGCACCGTGGCGTCGGTCTCAGCCACCTTGTCGGCCAGGGCCAGCAGCTTGCGGGTGTGGGGGTCGGCGGCAATCATGTCGTCGTCGCGCCGGGTGACCGCGTAGCGCTCGACGTGTTCGAGCAGCACCTTGGGCTCGAAGGGCTTCATCAGGAAGTCGCAGGCGCCGCCGCGCATGGCGTCGACGGCCTTCTCGACGTCGCCAAAGGCGGTCATGAGCAGCACCGGCAGCTGGGGCAGGCGCTGGCGCAGCTCGGCCAGCAGCTGCAGGCCGTCCATCGGCTGCATCTTCAGGTCGGACAGGACCAGGTTGAAGGCCTCCTTTTCCACTTCGGCCAGGGCTGCCGGGCCGTCCCCCACCCCGGTGACGGCATGGCCGGCCACTTCGAGGGTCAGGCACACGGCGTCACGCAGGGGGGCGTCGTCTTCGACAACGAGGATCTTGAGGGCTTCTTCGGGCATGGGGTGTCTCTCTGTTACGGGTGCTGTCGGGCGTCAGGCGCCCATGGCGAGGGTCAGCGTGAAGGTGGTGCCGCGGCCGGGCTCCGAGTCGATCCGGATGTCGCCGCCGTGGGCCCGCGCCACCCCCCGCGCGATCGCCAGGCCCAGGCCAGTGCCGTCGTGGCGGGTGGTGAAGAACGGCTCGAAAAGCCGTGACTGAAGGGCCGGTTCGATGCCGCGGCCGTTGTCGGACACCGCAAAGCGCGCCAGCGGGCCGTCGAGGCTGGCGTCGAAATGGATCGTGCCGCCCGCATCCAGGGCCTGCACGGCGTTTTCCAGCAGATTGGTGAGGGCGCCGGCGAGCGCCTTGGCGTCCCCCTGGACCCAGGCACCGGCGAGCGGCTCGAACGCGCCCTCGAGCCGGG
>ERZ650306.43-NODE-43-length-57223-cov-30.067188_pt1 | contig 57223 bp, 56 predicted proteins | sample MGYA00376242_ERZ650306 | MGnify/ENA primary metagenome ERZ650306 (study PRJEB26733, sample SAMN07839244) | wastewater metagenome | biome: urban; feature: wastewater treatment plant; material: waste water | place: USA: North Carolina | collected 2016-03-31 ... | reverse complement strand
AGTAGATGCCCGTGTAGGTTTCATTTCCATATTTCCGCTCCTGCCCGTTGAGCTTGAGGGCGTAGCCAAAGCTATCGATGATGGATAACTTCGCGCCTACAATGCCCACGTCACTTGCCGTGAGGGAGATCTCACTCGGGCCGATCACCACATCCCCCGTGCCCTCGATGAGGTGGAGATAGGTGCCCGTCAGCGTACCGCGCAGCTTGATGGGCGGAATGGCAAAGTAATCGCCGTTCACCGTTTTTGCCAGATCCATGAAGCCCGCGCCGCCGCCGTTGAGCTGACCAACGGGAATGGGCGGAATAAGGGGGATGCCGGGGCTTGCCTTGACATAGAAATACAGCGTGTTGGGCAGCAGGCTGCCGTCCTTTTTGCTGCGCGCCAGCTCCAGCTCCGCCTTGGTCTCAAAGAGGTCAAAGACGTTCAGCTCCAGTTCAAAGGCGTAGAGCTCATCATCCTTGAAGGTGTTGACCTCGCCCTTGACCTCCTCCTCACCGTCGCTCACCGTGACGCGGACCACCCGACGCCCGAGCTCGGCACCCGGGGTGTCGCGCGGCACCAGCGCGCAGGTGATGCCCAGGTCTTCCTCATCGCCCAGCAGGTGCATCGGGTCGTACAGGCGGAAAGCCAGCCCGAACACCGTGCACACCGGCGCGAGGGTGATGTAGCGCTTGTCGAAGCTCACGCGCATCCCCAGCACCTCGCGCCCCTGGTAGATGTCGCGGCAGATCACGCCCGAATCCGGGATCGACGCCGCATCCGAACCCGCCCACGGGCTGGTGAGCGCAAAGGCCGGGATGTCCTGCCCGCTGGCGAGGCGCGGCAGGTAGTGGCGCTTCTGCTCCGGCGTGCCGTAGTGCAGCAGCAGCTCGGCCGGGCCGAGGGAGTTGGGCACCATCACCGTCACGGCCGGCGCCGACGAGCGGGTGGACAGCTTGGTCACCACCTGGGAGTGGGCGTACGCCGAGAAGCCCTTGCCGCCGAACTCCTTGGGAATGATCATCCCGAGGAAGCCCTTCTCCTTGATGTAACGCCAGACTTCGGCCGGCATGTCCTGCTGCTGGGTGCATTCCCAGTCTTTGGTGAGGCGGCACAGCTCATCGGTTTCCACGTCGAGAAAGCGCTGCTCCTCGGGCGTCAGCGTGGGCTTGGGGAAGGCCAGCAGGCGGTTCCAGTCCGGCTTGCCGGCAAACAGCTCGCCTTCCCACCACACCGTGCCGGCCTCCAGCGCGTCCTTCTCGGTCTGCGACATCGAAGGCAGCGCCTTGCGGAACGGCTTGAAGATCTGCGCCGTCACCAAACCGCGCCGCACGGCGGGCAGCAGGAAGACCGCCCCGATCACCGCTACCGCGGCCACCACGCCGGTAGTCAGCGCCACCGGCCACGCGGCCAGCCAGCCGAGCGCCGCAATCCACGCCAGCCCCACCCCATACCAGGCAAAAAAAGGCGCTCGCCCGTAGGCGAGCGCGACCACCAGGGGAGGGAGGGAAACCAGAAACCAGTAAGCCATGAGATGTCTCCTCGCGTGCGGTGCCGTCGTTCGCGGCCCACATCCGTTTCTTTATGGGTTCGAACCAAAATCTGCCAGCGGCGCCCGCAGGCCGCCCAGCAGAAAACTCATCAACCGAGGCGCCAGGCGCGACGGGTGTTCATCATCGAATTTGCCGGTGACAAGTTGCAGCGCGTCGGTGCCGGCAATGGCGTAGGACATGGCGCCCATCATGAAATGGAAGCGCCACAGGATCTCCTTGCGCTCCACCTCGGGCAGCGCCCGGTACAGCGCCGACAGGAAACGCTCGACGCACTCGGCGTACTCCTCGGCCAGAAACTTGCGCACGAACTCGTTGGGCTCGGTGTAGGTGCGGCCGAGCAGGCACATGAAGGTATGCCCGCCGCCCTCCACATCGGCCGCCATCCGCAGCGCGGTGCCGAAGAAGGCATCGACGATGCGGCTCGGCTTGAGCGGCGCCCCGCCCGCCTCGGCCTCCATCCGATCCAGCACCGCCACACGGGCGTTGTTGAGATCGGTCAGCCGGCGGCGGAAGACCCCCTGGATCAGCAGCTCCTTGGTGCCGAAGTGGTAATTCACCGCGGCCAGATTGACTCCGGCGCTGCCGGTGATCATGCGCATCGACGTTCCGTCGAAGCCATGCTCCATGAACAGCACCTCGGCCGCATCGAGAATGCGGCTGCGGGTATCGGGCGAAGTCTTGGCGGAATCGTCGCGCATGGGCGTGGCCTCGAAAGATGGCTGACGGAGCAAAATCAAACAGACGTTTTAATCATACGTTTAGTTTGATCAAAGTCAACGGGTTTGCACATCACCGGAGGCGGCATTGGTGGAGACTGATAAATGAAACCTGAGGTGGCCGCAGCGAATCCGCCACATGCATCCCAACACCCGCACGCTCCGACTGGCACCCGGCTGCAGCTCACTTCACGGGCGTGTTCCCCGTGGCGACGAGGCGGGCCAGCCCTGGACGAACCCTCCACCCGGAGTTGCGTTGGGAGGGCCGGGTTCGACCGGCGTTTCACCTTGGCCTGAACCCGATTCTGTTGAGCGTCGCAGTAGGTGCGCTCGGCGGCGGGCGCAAGAAGGTATCTGTCGCCCCCTGCCGGCAGCGGGGACCAGACCTGACGCAAGCCGGTGTTCGCCGCGTCAAGCAGCGCGTAGGCTGGTCGATGGCTTTCTGGCGCGCAAAGGCCGTGGTGGAGAGTTTCATCCAGTTGCTCGCGCGCGAGCGGATCAGGCGCCGGCGCCGCTTGCCCGGAAACGCAGTCACGACACCCCGCACCCGCCGGTCGAAGATGAGCGGCGGGGTCTTTTGACGAACGGGGCCGTCAACGCAATCCGCGGCGATTCGGATAGACATCGCCGCGGCGTGATGATCGGGATCAGTTCAGATCCGCGGAGGGTCCGTCTCGCGTGCGGGGTGCCGGTGCTTGCCTGCAGCGGCGATGAAGGCTGCCGTGCCCTTGTCGATCGCCTCGACGCTGGACAGCAGAACGCCGGGATCAGGACCGCCCGAGGGCAGCTGGGTTGAGATGCCCGCTTCGTCGAGGATGGCCTTTGAGGCGCCGACGGCCAGGATGGTCTTGCCGTGGCGATACTGGTTGGTCACGAACTCCAGCGTCTGCCCGTATCCGGCCAGCAGCCCTACCCCGTCGCTTCCGTCGGGCAGGACGAGCGAGTCGAACAGTACCGGCGGTGAATTTTCCAGCGTACCGGTCGCCTCCACCGACTCGCCGTCGGCGGTTCTGACCGGACCAAGGCGGGGCGCGACAATGCACGCGACGGCGCCGGCGGCGGTCAGCGCAGCCCGAACGGCGACGATGGAAGCACCGTGCACGCCATCGGCGGCCAGGATCGCCACCTTGCGGGTACGGATACCGCCGTCGCCGGGCAAGGCCGTCAGGGACAATGCCGGCGACGTGACGACTTCGGGGGCGGTGGATTTCGCCAGCGCCAGCGGCATCGCCTCGGGCACGTTCATGCCAAGTCCTGCGGCGATTTTCGCGGCCATGTCGGCGGACACGTTCACCAGCGAGGCCAGCATGCGTTGCCGGATCGCCGGCACGGTGAGCTTGCTCAGTTCGAAGCGGAAGGCGCCGACGATGTGCGCCTTTTCGACCTCGGTCTGACTTTCATAGAAAAGGGTGGCCTGGGTGTAGTGGTCGGCAAACTTCTCCGGCTTGCCGCGCAGTTTGTCGCCGGCAAGCGGCTCCGGGAAAGACACGAAACCGGCCGCACCGGCCTGAAACGGGCAGCCGCCGCCGAGCGAGTTGGGCTCGTAGGCAACGCGGCCCCTGGGGATGGCCTGACGGTGCAGGCCATCGCGCTGGTTGTTGTGGACCGGCGCCAGCGGCGCGTTGATCGGGATCTCGTGGAAGTTTGCCCCACCCAGCCGGGTGATCTGGGTGTCGACATAGGAGTGGATGCGGCCCGCCAGCAGCGGATCGTTGCTGAAGTCGATGCCCGGCACCACGTGCGCGGTACAGAAGGCGACCTGCTCGGTTTCGGCAAAGAAGTTGTCCGGGTTGCGGTTGAGCACCATGCGGCCGATCGGCGTTACCGGCACCAGTTCTTCGGGGATCAGCTTGGTGGCGTCAAGAACGTCGAAGCTGAAGGCTTCGGCCTCATCTTCGGTGAAGATCTGCAGGCCGAGCTCCCATTCCGGGTACTCACCGGCTTCGATGGCGCCCCACAGGTCGCGGCGATGGAAGTCGGAATCGGCGCCGGCGATCTTGACCGCCTCGTCCCAGACCAGTGAATGGGTGCCCAGCTTGGGCGTCCAGTGGAACTTGACGAAGTGCGACTCGCCCGCCGCATTGACCAGCCGGAAGGTGTGCACGCCGAAGCCCTGCATCATCCGATAGCTGCGCGGAATGCCACGGTCGGACATCACCCACATCAGCGTGTGGGTGGTTTCCGGCATCAGCGAGGCAAAATCCCAGAAGGTGTCGTGGGCCGACGCCGCCTGCGGCAAGCCGTTGTGCGGTTCGGGTTTGACGGCGTGGATCAGGTCCGGGAACTTCATCGCATCCTGGATGAAGAAGACCGGGATGTTGTTGCCCACCAGATCCCAGTTGCCCTCGTCGGTGTAGAACTTGACCGCGAAGCCACGCACGTCACGCGCCGTATCCACCGAGCCCCGTTCGCCGGCGACGGTGGAAAAGCGCACGAAGACCGGCGTGATCTTGCCCGCCTCCTGAAACGGTGCCGCACGGGTGAGGTCGGTCAGCGGCTGGTAGGCTTCGAAGTAGCCGTGGGCGGCCGATCCGCGCGCATGAACGATGCGCTCCGGAATGCGCTCGTGGTCGAAGTGGGTGATCTTCTCGCGCAGGATGAAGTCTTCCAGCAGGCTCGGCCCGCGCAGACCGGCTTTCAGCGAATTCTGGTTGTCACCGACGGCGACGCCCTGATTGGTGGTCAGCACCTCTCCGGCGGAGTCGACGCGCGCCCGATCGAGCGAGGCTGCGCTGCCGCCGGTCTTGGCCGAAAGATTGGCTTCGCTGAGGGTGCTGGCCGATGCCAGGGCGGATGTCGGCGCCAGCGTCTGCCCGGCCGGTGGCGCGATCGCGTTGTCCCGCCCGAACTCCTTGCTCTTGCTGGCGTTGTACGGCATCGACGCGACGAGGGCCTCGACCGCGGAGGCTTGTTCCGCCAACGCGTCGGCGGCACCGGGGTCGCGTGCCGGGAGCGGCTGCGTAAGGGCAGCCACCGATTTGGGATCAGTCTTTTTCATGGGTTTGCGCCGAGTGGTTGAGGGTCGTCATCGACCGGGTGAGGTTTGGGCGTTCAGGTCGGGCCGCCGTAGGGGCGCCAAGGGCCGGCATGCTGGCCGAGTCGGTCGGCGACGATGTTCAGCACCTCCCGGTTCCAGCCCATGCCCATGTGGCTGCCGTCGACCTCGATGTCCTCGACCAGCCTGGAGCCCTCGTCGTGGCGGCAGGTTTCCCATGCGACCACGCCATCGGATCGGCTGTAGATGGACGTCGTGCGGATGGGTGGCGGCATGCGCAGGCGTTCGATCCACAGCGGATCGATGCTGGCGGCACCGCCGCCGAGAAGGCTGGATATCCAGCTCGCGCTGATGTCGTCTGCGCTGCCATTGAACGGCGTGGCGATCGTGATCACCTGCCGCAGCTTTGGGGCGAGCAGCTTGCCAAGCTCCCGTGCGTACAGGCCGCCAAGGCTCCAGCCGATGAGCGTCGCCGGTTTATCGTGTTTCTCGAGTTGCCGGGAAACCTCATCCGCCAGCGCTTCGAGCCAGGCACCGAGCTCGCCCCGCGGCCCGGTGTTGAACCCCTGCCCCCAGTCGAACGCCTCGTAGCCGAGGTCCTGGCAGTGGGCTCGCAGGATCGACACCGACGTGCCGTCGGCCCCGAGGCCCGGGAAGATCACCACGGGATGCCCGTCGCCGGGCAGCGCCTTGGGGGGCGCTGTGAACTGGAGAAAGGTCAACTCCATGGCTGCGCGGAACGGTTCCAGCAAGGTCAGCGAGGGGTTCAGGGCGGTGGCTGCGTTATTTCTTCTCATGGTCTTCCTGTCGTGGATGCGACGAGACGCCGCCGTATGAAACCCCCTGCGCAGACCAGCCGTTACGCGGTGTGCCAGGGAAACCTGCCGGGTCACTGTCATTCCACGTCAGGCATTTCACGCTGCGCGGCGACTTCGGGTCGCCTGGCAGCCGGGTTGTGGCGCAGGCCGGTTTCAACTGCGTCGTTTCGGTTTGGCCTTGGGCGCTGCAGGCGCGGTCGTGCCGAGCAGGGTCTTCAGGTTGTCGTCGGTAGCCTTGGTCACCGCGGCATTGATCTGGCGTTTGGCCTGGGCGGCCGCCTGGCCGCGCATCGTGCTGGCCATCCGGTTTGCCGCGCTCAGCCAGATGCTCATGAACGGATTCTTTTTAAGCCAGGGATTGGACATGGTCGTATCCCTTCAGGCGCGGGCGGCGAGAAGCTCGGTCTTGCGCGCGGCCATCTGCACACCCAGCTCAGCCAGATCCAGTGACGTGGCCTTGGCCTTGGGGAACATCTCGTTCTGCTCTTCCTTGACGTGGTGCTTGACGTATTCGGACAGCACCTTGACCTTGGCCGCATAGAGCTCGCCGTCAGGCTCAACCCCTTCGATCTGGGCGATCAGGTCCTTGAGGCTGGCATGCTCGACCGTGGCCTCCGGCACCAGGAGCTTGTCCTTGAGTGCCGCCTTGACCGCCGGGTAGAAGATCTCCTCCTCGATCTGCGCGTGGACGCTCAATTCGGTGCAGATCTCGGCGACGAGCGCCTTCCTCTTCTTGCTGGAATCCGCTTTTTCGTACTCTTCAAACAGTCCACTCACCGTTCCGTGGTCCGCCTTGAGCAAGGCGATCGCGTCCTGCGCAGCAGCGGCGGGCTTCGGTGTGGCGGGGGTTTTGGTAGTGAGGGTCTTGGTGCTGGCTGTCATGGCAGTTCCTTGGTTATCTGGTGGGGATGGGGTGTGCAATCAATGCACGAACAACGCGATCAAAATGATGATCGGAATGGGTATGCCCAGAAACAGCAGCACGAGTGAACGCATGGTCGGGCCTCCTTAGGTCGGCGATCTGGAAGGAATGCTCAGGCATCGCGCTGCCGGCCACCGTAAGTGGCGGCCAGGCTGGCGACGAAGGCGCCACTGAGCAATGAGACGAAAGTCCACAGCGCCGCGTAGGCCGACGCCTTGCGCGCCTTGTCGGCGCTGGATCTGGCGGCAACTTCCGCGTCGTTCAGCCGGGCCTGAGCGCGCGCGTAGATGTCGGTGACACGTTTCTCGGCGTCGTGTTGCGACATGCCGGTGCGTTTAGCAACCAGCTGACCGACGTACTGGATGTCCTCGGGCGGCAGGGGTTCGGAGCGGCTGACGTTCGTGAAGATGCGCCCCACCTCGGCGGCCTCATTGGCCATCGTGGCCATCGTGCGCTCGGACGTCTGGGCAGACTCGACGCCTGCGCTCCGGCGAAACAGGGAATCGACGAAGTAGGCCATCGGCCCGCGCTCCATCGACGACATCGGGCCCGCTGCCACGATGCCGCCCGCCGCCACGGTGGCGGAACTGGCAACCCCTTCGACAACCGCAGCGCCGGCCTGGACACCGCCACTCAGGACGGACCCGATCGCCGAAGTCAGCAGCGCCGCGGTGGCCAGGGAGGCCACGGCCCAGGCCAGAAAGCCGTGGGCGGTGTCACGAAAGTAGACCTCGTCGGGGTCGGTATCCATCCATTTCGTTCGCAGCCGGCCGGCGAGGTAGCCCCCCATCGCAGACGAAAGCAGCTGCGTGAGCGTGAGCCACACGATGGTCGACACGCCAAAGCTCGCTGCGCTGACGCCTTCACGGGCCCACGGCGATACCGAAGACAAGCCCAGTCCGACGCCGAGGATCAGCAGGATCAGGGACAGGGACGCGCCGGCGGCAGCGCCGGCAGCGATGGCCCCCCACGAGACGGCGCAGGTCGACGAACGCGGGCTGTCGGCGTAGGCGTCGGACAGACCGTCTGAATACTCCAGTGGATCAACAGGTGCGGTTCGCGTGGTTGCCATGGCAGTCCTTCGGGTGGTTGCAGGTTTCGAGGAGTCATGCCCGATAACATCGGCCAGATGCTGCACGGTAGTGTTCCGGCGCCAGCGGGTCTGTTGGACAACACACATACCGGCGGCTGTCGCCGTGACCGGCACCAGGCTTTGGGCATTGAGACGGCGCCTGCTCGCGCTCTTCCGCTGCCGATATGTCGGCTTGCGTACATATGCCGGCACTTTTGAGGTTCAGACTGGGTTCGTCCTGCCGGCGGCCTGCTGCACCCGGGCACTCGGGAGAGGACCAAAACCGAACATCGACAGTCGTCGAACGAAGGGAAGGTTTCCCCCATGCTGGTACTTGGAATCGCCCTCGCGTCGGCGCTGTTCGCGGTCATCGTGGTGCTGAACTTCGCCACGGGCGAGAAGAAGATTGAACACAGCGTCGAGCGCCTGTATTCGGCCGCCGATCCGGCCTTCGGGCGCGCGATGGGGGTGCTGCTCGGGCCGGCCATCCTGCATGACAACCGTTTCGAAGCCCTGCTGAATGGCGACCGGATCTTTCCGGCCATGCTCACGGCCATTCGAGATGCGACGAAGACCATCACCTTCGAGAGCTACATCTACTGGTCGGACGCCATCGGCAAGGCGTTCGCCGAGGCGCTCGCCGAGCGGGCACGTGCCGGCGTCAAGGTGCATGTGCTGCTCGACTGGGTGGGCAGCAACAAGATGGACCCGACGCATCTCGCGGTCATGGAGGCGGCCGGTGTCGAGGTGCGCAAGTTCCACAAGCCCGATTGCTACTCGCTGGCGCGCATGAACAACCGGACGCACCGCAAGGTGCTGGTTGTGGACGGCAAGGTGGGCTTTACCGGCGGTGTCGGCATCGCCGGGCTGTGGACGGGCAATGCCCAGGATCCGCAGCACTGGCGCGACACCCACTTCAGGGCCGAGGGGCCGGTGGTGGCGCAGATGCAGGCCGTATTTCTCGACAACTGGATCAAGGCCACCGGTGCCGTCCTGCACGGCGACGACTACTTTCCGGCCCTGCGGGAAGCCGGCGACGAGGCCGCCCAGATGTTCAGCAGCTCGCCCTCGGGCGGTAGCGACAGCATGCATCTGATGTACCTGCTGGCGATCAGCGCGGCGCATCACTCGATCCACCTGTCGAGCGCCTATTTCGTCCCCGACGCCCTCAGCACGCGGGCGCTCGTCGATGCACTCGAACGCGGGGTCACAGTGGCCATCATCGTGCCGGGCAAGCACAGCGACGCAGCCATCGTCCGCCGTGCCTCGCGGGCCCGCTGGGGCGCCCTGCTGGCTGCCGGCGCCGAGATTCACGAGTACCAGCCGACGATGTATCACTGCAAGGTGCTGATCGTCGATGGCCTGATGGTGTCGGTCGGCTCGACCAATTTCGACACCCGCTCGTTTCGCCTCAATGACGAAGCCAATCTGAACATCTACGCAGCCGATTTCGCGCGCCGGCAAATCGAAGTGTTCAACGCCGACCTGTCGCAATCACGGCAGATCAGCCTGCACGCGTGGCAACGGCGGCCGCTTGCCGAGAAGTTCCTGGAACACGCAGCGTCGCTCGTCGGCGCACAACTTTAGACAAGGGCCCGCTCATGCCTTCCACCGCCACCGCATCCGTTTCGTCCCTGCTCGCTTCAGTGCACGCCGTGGCCAGGCGCTTCCTCACGCTGGTGACAGCGGAGGGCAGGCAAGCCGGCCTGAGGCTGTTGTCCATGCTGGGGCTGGCCCTGCTGGCCGCCGGTCTGGCGATCACCGGCTGGCTTGGTCTGCTGGCCGGCCTCATCGTCGCCCTCGTGCAGAACGACATCGTCCGCCTGGGGCCTGCGCTGGGGCTCGCGGCCCTGCTCAGTTTTTCCGGCGCCGGCGGAATCGTGCTGCTATTGATGCGGGGCAGCCCGAAGCCGCTTTTCGCGGCGACGCAGCGTCAGCTCGGGCTGTGGAGCGAGCCGAAAATCGAGGCGGGCGACGCCCCTCCCCCGCACCCTCCGTACGAACGGGAGGTCGAGGAAGGCAGGATGGTCGCCCATGCCGAATACCAGGCGTTGCGAAAGCGCTTGCGCCGCCGTCTCGACTCACCGCTGATCATCGGCGGCGGTGTGCTCGCGGGAATCGCCGTCGGGTATCTGGCGGGTGGCCGGGGCCGCACCAGGGGCCGGCATCAGGCCGGACGTCCCCACAACTGGATGCAAGTCCTCGGTGTGCTGCGCGTGCTGACGCCCCTGTGGCTGGCGCGTCGGTCCGCGTCCCGAGCGCTGGCGGATGGCGGGGAAACCGCCGCCGCGGGTGAGCGCCATGGATCTTAGTCAGATCAGGCGTCTGATCGACAGCTCGGTTAACGCCTGGCTGGACGATTTTGCACCCAGCATGGGCGCCGCCCTCGCCTACTACACGCTGTTCTCGCTTGCGCCGCTGCTCATCATCGTCATCGCCATTGCCGGCCTCGTCTTTGGCCAGGATGCTGCCCGCGGTGAGATCGTTGCGCAGATACAAGGCCTGATCGGACGCGACGGCGCGATCGCCGTGCAAGGGCTGCTGAAAAGCACCAGCGAGCCCGCCCAGGGATTCGTTGCCATCGTGCTCAGCACCATCATGCTGATCGTCGGCGCGACGACCGTGTTCGCGGAATTGCAGAGTGACCTCGACCGCATCTGGCGCGTCCCCGTCCCGGCACGAAAGATGGGCATCCTCGTCTTGCTGCACACCCGCCTGCTTTCCTTTGGCCTGGTGCTCGGGCTCGGATTCCTGCTTCTGGTCTCGCTGGTGATCGGTGCCGCGATCGCCGCCGTCGGCAAATGGTGGGACGGCTACTTCGCCGGCTGGGAGGCCGTTTTCCAGGCGATTGATTTCTGCATCTCCTTCGCCATTTCGACCGCGCTCTTCGCGATGATCTACAAGCTCATGCCGCGAGCCCGGATCGCCTGGCAGGACGTCTGGATCGGCGCGGCCGTGACGGCGCTCCTGTTCGAGATCGGCAAGTTGCTGATCGGCCTGTATCTGGGCAAGACCAACGTCGCGTCGGGTTTCGGGGCGGCCGGCTCGCTGGTCGTGCTGCTGGTTTGGGTCTATTTCGCGGCGCAGATCTTTCTGCTGGGGGCCGAATTCACCTGGGCCTACGCCCACGAACGCGGTTCGCAGGCAGAGCAATCCGCACACGGCGGCGCGGTAGTCGCTGAGTCAAGTCTGCCGGATTGATCGCCGACGGCGGCCCGCGGCGGCGCTGACAGTCGAGCGTGACCTGATCGCCCTCCCCTCAATAGTCTGACCATCCTTTCGTCGGCTCCATCCGCAAATGGTCCGTTGGCGCCTGCGCCTCAGAAAGGCTGGGAGCCCTTCCAACCACGATGCAGACCTGTGCTCATTGGACTGATCAACAACATTGCCGTCCTGGTCGCCCTGGTTGCGCGGGGGCTGATCAGAGAATGCCAAGGTTCGGGAGCGCACCAGAGGCACTGCCAAACCTCCTTTACGTCTTCGCGCAGACCGACAACTCCATCACCCGCAAATACGGCAGAACGGGCCTCGGCCGCGCCATCTCGAAGAAGATCGCCCCGCTGATGGGCGGCGACGCCGGCGCCCAGTCCGTCCCGATCCTGGCCATGACCGCCAACGCCTCTGCCGAAGACAAGCCACGCTGCTTCGCTGGCTTCAGCCCGGCCGGCGCAGTGGGTCGAGGAGCGCCCGCAGGTTGTTGTGATCCAGCTCGTGCATCAGCGCGAGCAGCTGGCCCAGCTGCCCGGCGGGAAAGCCCTCCCGGGCGAGCTGCGCTTCGGCGATGTACGGCACGAAGAAGCCATCGCCGCCGGCAAAGCGGTGCGCGACGCCTGCGCCCTTCGAGGGCCGGGGAAGTACAATCCCGGCGCCGCGCTTCATGCCCCCCGCTCATCGACAACGCCAATGAATCACCAAGCCCTCTCCTCTTTCATCTGGTCGGTCGCCGATCTGCTGCGTGGCGACTACAAACAGTCCGAATACGGCAAGGTCGTGCTGCCCTTCACCGTCCTGCGGCGCCTCGACTGCGTGCTGGCTGCCACCAAGCCCGCCGTGCTCGCCGAGCTGGAAGCCAAGACCAAGGCCGGCCTCAACCCCGACCCCTTCCTGCTCCGCGCGGCCGGTCAGCGCTACTTCTACAACACCTCGCCGCTCGATCTTTCCACCCTGCTCGGCGACCAGGACCACATCCGCCAGAACCTCTACGCCTACATCCAGGGCTTCTCGCCTGCGGCCCGCGACATCTTCGAGCGCTTCGACTTCTTCACCCAGGTCGAACGCCTCGCCAAGGCCGGGCTGCTCTACCTCGTCACCGAGAAGTTCGCCAACATCGATCTGCACCCCGACGTGGTGGACAACGCCCGGATGGGCCTCGTCTTTGAAGAGCTGATCCGCAAGTTCGCCGAAATCTCCAACGAGACGGCCGGGGAGCACTTCACCCCGCGGGAGGTCATCCGCCTGATGGTGAACCTGATCTTCATCGAGGACGACGACGTGCTCACCGCCGGCAACGCCGTGGTGCGCGCCCTCTACGACCCCACCGCCGGCACCGGCGGCATGCTCTCGGTGGCCGGCGAATACCTGCACGAGCACAACCCCGCCGCCCGCCTCAACCTGTTCGGACAGGAGCTCAACGACGAGTCCTACGCCATCTGCAAGGCCGACATGCTCATCAAGGGGCAGGACGTGCACAACATCGTGGCGGGCAACACCCTGTCGGACGACGGCCACGCCAACACCAGGTTCGACTACATGCTCTCCAACCCGCCCTTCGGCGTGGAGTGGAAGAAGGTCGAATCGGTCGTGCGCAAGGAAGCCGCCGAAAAAGGCTTCGACGGGCGTTTCGGCCCCGGCCTGCCGCGGGTGTCGGACGGCTCGATGCTGTTCCTGCTCCACCTCATCAGCAAGATGCGCCCGGCGGTGGATGGCGGCGCCCGCATCGGCATCGTCCTCAACGGATCACCGCTCTTCACCGGCGGCGCCGGCAGTGGCGAATCCGAGATCCGCCGCTACGTGCTCGAGAACGATCTGGTCGAAGCCATCATCGGCCTGCCCACCGACATGTTCTACAACACCGGGATCAGCACCTACATCTGGGTGCTCTCCAACAAGAAGCCCGACGAGCGCAAGGGCTGGGTGCAACTCATCGACGCCAGCAGCTTCTGGCAGAAGATGAGGAAGAGCCTCGGCAGCAAGCGCAAGGAGCTCTCCGAGCAGCACATCGCCGACATCACCCGGCTGTTCGGCGAGTTCGTCGAGGCTGAACAGGCCATCGTGCTCGACGCAACGGGCAAGGAAGTCGCCCGCCAGATCCTGCTCTTCGGCGACGCCGAGCCGGCAGCCCCCAAAGGCGGCAAGGTGAAGCGCGTGCCCATCTCCCGCGTCTTCAAGAACGAGGAGTTCGGCTACACCACGATCACCGTCGAGCGCCCGCTGCGCGACGACGCGGGCAACATCGTGCTCGGCGAGCGCGGCAAGCAGAAGGGCAAGCCCCAGCCCGACAGCAGCCTGCGCGATACCGAGAACGTGCCGCTCACCGAGGACATCGATGCCTACTTCCAGCGTGAAGTCCTGCCCCACGCGCCGGATGCCTGGATCGACCACGAGAAATCCAAGGTCGGCTACGAGATCCCGTTCAACCGCCACTTCTACGTCTTCGAGGCGCCGCGCAGCCTGCACGAGATCGACGAGGAGCTGAAGGGCGTCACCGCCCGGATCATGGCGATGCTGGAAGGGCTGGCGGAATGAGCCTGCCCTGTTATCCGAAGTACAAGAGTTCAGGCGGCCAGTGGTTGGCTCACGTTCCTGAACATTGGGACGTAATCCCTTGCCGCGCTTTCGTGGACGAACAAACAGCCAAGAATGAAGGGGCAGAGAATCAGTATTACCTGTCCCTTATTTCGAACGTGGGCGTCATCCCTTACGAGGAAAAAGGAGACGTTGGTAACAAAAAGCCGGACGACCTCAGTAAATGCAAGCTGGTGTGCCGGGGCGATTTCGTCATCAACAGCATGAACTATGGTATTGGGTCATACGGTTTGTCACCCTACGATGGTGTATGTAGCCCTGTCTACATTGTCCTTCGTCCAAGGCTTCATCGTGTCGAACCAAGATACGCTTTCAGGATATTTGAAAATAAGGAGTTCCAGACGTATGCACAGTCCTTTGGAAATGGAATCCTAGAACACCGAGCATCAATCAATTGGGATAATCTTAAATCTATTCATGTTGGCATTCCGCCGCTACCGGAACAGAAGCTAATACTTAAGTTTCTCGACCACGAGACCGAGAAGATCGACGCGCTGATTGCCGAGCAGGAGACGCTCCTGCGGCTGCTCGCCGAAAAGCGCCAGGCCACCATTTCCCATGCCGTCACCAAGGGCCTGAACCCGGATGCGCCGATGAAGGATTCCGGCGTGGCGTGGCTGGGGGAGGTGCCCGAGCATTGGGTTCTTCTGCGCATCAAGCATCTCGTAGCAAGCCTGGAGCAAGGCTGGAGCCCTCAGTGTGAAGGCTTCCCAGTGCAGTCCGAGGACGAATGGGGTGTCCTTAAAGTCGGCTGCGTGAATGGTGGGATTTTCCGACCTGAGGAGAACAAGACATTGCCGCGCGAGTTAGAGCCCCTTCCGGAACTGGGCTTGGCATCCGGAGACTTGTTAATTTCGCGCGCCAACACCCGCGAGCTTGTCGGTAGCGCCGCAGTCGCTTTGCGGAGCTACCCCAGGTTGATGCTGTGCGACAAACTGTACCGGCTACGCTTGCGCACCGACGCCTGCTCGCCTCAGTTTCTAGCTTCGTATCTCGGTACTCCGCAGGTTCGCGGTCAGATTGAGCTTGCTGCAACGGGAGCCAGCAGTTCAATGCTTAATATCGGGCAATCCACCATCCGGGAATTGAGTGTTGTCGTCCCCCCAAGGCACGAACAAACCGCCATCATCTCTTTCCTCGACACCGAAACCGCCAAGCTCGATTCGCTGAAACTCGAATCCGAGCGCGCCATCGCCCTCCTCAAGGAACGCCGCGCCGCCCTGATCTCCGCTGCCGTCACCGGCCAGATCGACGTCCGACACGAAGCCGCGTAAGCCATCGCGCGCCCATGTTTCTGATTTTCCATCTGGCTCCTGTCTTCGACTTGCCAGTCATTGAATCCACCTTCCATGCGCCGAAATGCCGCCCGGACTCCTGGCTGGATGTCGCCGCCCCGGCGCGTTCGTCGCTCGCGGCCCCGAGTCCGTCCGACAGGCGCGACGTCGGATCGCAGACGGCCGGCCGCATGTTTCGTGGGGGCGGCGTGGGCGGCAACAACTTTCACCACGTGCAGATGCGTGCCGGCAAGGGCCACGACGCGCTCCTGAACTAACCGAGCGCCGGCCATCGGGTTTCCGCTGCGGGCCTGCGGCAGGCAGCCCTCGGCACTGAAGCCTTGCACCGACCGGCGCCGCTGCTGCAACAGCGGCCCCGGCACATGGGCTACGGGTTCGAGCAGTTCGTGCTCCACGAGGACGGCAAGTCATGGCGCTGGAACACGGCGCAGGTCGAAGGGCGAGCACGGGCGTTATTTCAGATGCCTGGGCTTTGATCTGGCGTTGCGCGGGCCCCGTACGATTGGTTACGTGACCAGTTTCAGCTTGCCAATCGCATCAAGATCGGCAAGTATTCGTAATTCGCGAATTTCGAATACAGCGAACGATGGACCTCAAACCTCAAGACCTGCTGGTGCTGCTGAAGGCCGCTGCGAACCCGTCGCAGCGCTGGACCTATGCCGCCCTGGGCAAAGCCCTTGCCATGAGCGCGTCGGAGACCCACGCGAGCGTAAAGCGCGCCGTGGCCTCCGGCCTGGCGGTCGCGCCGGCGCGCGGCGAATGGTCGCCGGTCAGGCCGAACCTGCTGGAGTTCATGCTGCACGGGGTGCGTTACGTCTGGCCGGCCACTCAGGGGCCGGTCAAACGCGGGGTACCGACGTCTATCGGCACGGAACCGCTCGCCGGCCGGTTGACGGTGGCCCCGGGGGATGCGCCCGTCTGGGCCCATCCGACCGGCTCCGCGAAGGGGCCCACGCTCTCGCCGCTCTACAAGACCGCCCCTCAGGCCGCTCTCGCCGACCCTGCGCTGCATCGCCTGCTGGCCCTGCTGGACGCTTTGCGGACCGGACGTGCGCGCGAGCGTGCCCTGGCAGCGCAGTTGATGGAAGCCGAGCTCAATCAGCTCGGCCCGGGAAGTGCCGATGCGAACCAATGACCCGAACTTGCCCCATCTTCGCCAAGTCGCCGAGGCGCTGGGCGACTTGCGGGAACAGGTGGTGTTCATCGGCGGCGCCGTGGCCGGCCTGCTGGTGACGGACCCGTTGGCCGACAGCGTCCGTGCCACCCGCGACGTGGATGCGGTGGTAAGTGCAAACCGGGCCTTGTTACATCGAATCGAGGCATTGGTTGCCACGCGTGGGTTTGCGCGCGACGTCAGCAGCGACGTGATTTGTCGCTGGGTGCACAAGGCATCGGGTGTGCTCTTCGACCTGATGCCGGTGCAGCCGGATGTGCTGGGCTTCTCGAACCGTTGGTATCCCTATGCAGTCGAAACGGCCGTGCCCGTGGACCTGGGCAATGGCGTGACGATTCGGCTGGTGAGCGCCGTGGCGTTTGTCGCAACCAAGCTGGAGGCCTTTGCCGGCCGCGGTGGCGGCGACTTCCTGAGCAGCCATGACCTTGAGGATGTGCTCAACATCGTAGATGGGCGCGAGGCGCTTGCCGCTGAGTTGGCCGCCGCGCCTGCCGACGTCCGGCAGGCCGTCGCTGCGGCATTTGGTCCTTTGCTAGCAAGCCCGGACTTCGTGAACGTGCTGCCGGGCCTGTTGGCCGAGCCGGAGCGCGTCGGCGTTGTCCTGGGGCGACTGAAAGCCATGAGCCCATGAACCTGCACCAGGAAATCCACTTCGAATCCGCCATCTGCGATCACCTGGCCCGCCACGGCTGGCTGTACGCCGAGGGCGACGCCGCCCACTACGACCGCCCAAACGCCCTCTTCCTGCCCGATCTGCTGGCCTGGGTGGAGGCGACCCAGCCCGAGAACTGGCAGGCGCTGGCCAAGACCCACGGCGCGGCGCTGCCCAAGGTGCTGGCCGAGCGGGTGCGCAGGTGCCTCAACGAGCACGGCACGCTGGAGGTGCTGCGGCGCGGGGTGGAGCTGGTGGGGCTGAAGAAGCCGCTCTCGCTGGTGCAGTTCAGGCCGGCGCTGGGCCTCAACCCGGCGATCCAGCAGGCCTACGCGGCCAACCGGCTGCGGGTGGTGCGGCAAGTGCATCACGCGCTCAACAACCCGAAGGACGCGGTGGATCTGGTGCTGTTTGTGAACGGCATCGCGGTGGCCACCGCCGAGCTGAAATCCGACTTCACCCAGAGCGTGGGCGATGCGGTGGACCAGTACCGCTTCGACCGTGACCCGGCCCCCAGGGGCGGGCTGGCGGAGCCGCTGCTGGCCTTCCCCGGCGGGGCGCTGGTGCATTTTGCGGTGAGCCAGTCGGAGGTGATGATGAGCACCCGGCTGGCCGGCACGGCGACGCGCTTTCTGCCCTTCAACCGGGGCAACGCCGGCGGCGCCGGCAACCCGCCCAACCCCTTCGGATTTGCCACCCACTACCTGTGGCAGGACGTGTGGCAGCGGGACAGCTGGCTGGAGATCCTCGGCCGCTACCTGATCGGCAAGCGCAACGACAAGAAGCAGCTCACGAGCGTCATTTTTCCCCGCTTTCACCAGCTGGACGCAACCCGCAGGCTGGTGGGCGACGTGCTGGAGCATGGAGCTGGCGATCGCTACCTGATCCAGCATTCCGCCGGCTCGGGCAAGACCAACTCGATCGCGTGGACCGCCCACTTTCTGGCCGACCTGCACGACGCCGCGCATCGCAAGGTGTTCGACAGCGTGCTGGTGGTGTCCGACCGCAACGTGCTGGATGCCCAGTTGCAGGAGGCGATCTTCGACTTCCAGCGCACTACCGGCGTGGTGGCGACCATCACCGACGAGCACGGCAGCAAGAGCGCCCAGCTCTCCCAGGCGCTGAAGGACGGCAAGAAGATCATCGTGTGCACGATCCAGACCTTCCCCTTCGCCCTGAAGGCGGTGCAGGAGCTCGCCGCCACCGAGGGCAAGCGCTTCGCGGTGATCGCCGACGAGGCCCACAGCTCCCAGACTGGCGAGGCAGCGGCCAAGCTCAAGCAGGTGCTGTCGGCCGACGAGCTGGCCGAGCTTCAGGACGGCGGCGAGATCGACACCGAGGCGCTGCTGGCCGCCCAGATGTCCGCCAAGGCGGCCCAGGACAAGGGCCTCACCTACATCGCCTTCACTGCAACGCCCAAGCCGAAGACGCTGGAGCTCTTCGGCCGCAAGGACGCCGACGGCCTGCCGCAGCCTTTCCATGTGTATTCGATGCGCCAGGCGATCGAGGAAGGCTTCATCCTCGACGTGCTGAAGAACTACACCACCTACAAGCTCGCCTTCAGGCTCGCCAACAACGGCAAGGAGTACGACGAGACAGAGGTGGAGAAATCCGAGGCGTTGAAAGGCATCATGCAGTGGGTGCGCCTGCACCCCTACAACATCAGCCAGAAGGTGCAGGTGGTGGTGGAGCACTTCCGCGAGAACGTGCAGCCGCTCCTGGCCGGCAAGGCCAAGGCGATGATCGTGGTCGCCAGCCGCAAGGAGGCGGTGCGCTGGCAGAAGGCCATCACCGGCTACATCCTCAAACGCAACTATCAGCTTGGCGTGCTGGTGGCGTTCTCGGGCGAGATCGACGACCCGGAGAGCTACCCCGAACCGGTCGCCGAAACCACCAAAGCGCTGAACCCCGGGCTCAAGGGACGCGACATCCGCGAAGCCTTCGCCGACCCGAACCATCACCTGCTGCTGGTGGCCAACAAGTTCCAGACCGGCTTCGACCAGCCGCTGCTGTGCGGCATGTACGTGGACAAGCGGCTGGGCGGCATCCAGGCGGTGCAGACGCTGTCGCGCCTCAACCGCGCCCACCCGGGCAAGGACACCACCTACATCCTCGATTTTGTGAACGACGCCGAGGACGTGCTGACCGCCTTCAAGACCTACTACGAAACCGCCCGGCTGGAGGCCAATACCGACCCGCACCTGGTCTTCGACCTGCGCGCCAAGCTCGACGGCGCCGGCTTTTACGACAGCTTCGAGGTGGACCGGGTGGCCCACATTGAGACCGACCCGAAAGGCACCCAGGCCCAGCTGAGCGCCGCCCTCGCCCCGGTGGCCGACCGCCTGCTGAAACGCTACAAGGCCCTGCAGGCCCAGCGGGCCGCCGCCGAAGCCAGCCACGACAAGGACGCCGCCCAGGCCGCCCGGGACGCGATGGATGTGCTGGTGCTGTTCAAGGGCGACATGGGCGCCTTCTGCCGGCTGTACGCCTTTCTGTCGCAGATCTTCGACTACGGCAACACGGATATCGAGAAGCGCTTTCTCTTCTACAAGCGGCTGATTCCCCTCCTCGACTTCGGCCGCGAGCGGGACACGGTGGACCTCTCGAAAGTGGTGCTGACCCACCACACCCTGAAGAACAAGGGCCAGCAGACACTGAACCTCAAGGCCGGCGAGGCGCCCCGGCTGGCACCGATGACCGACACCGGCAGCGGCGCGGTGCAGGAGAAGGAAAAGGGCCTGCTGGAGGAGATCATCCAGAAGGTGAACGGGCTCTTCGAGGGCGAGCTGTCGGACGACGACCAACTGGTGTACGTAAACGGCGTGCTCAAAGGCAAGCTGCTGGAAAACGAAACCCTCGTCCGGCAGGCCGCCAACAACAGCAAGGAGCAGTTTGCCAACTCCCCCGACCTCGCCAGTGCCCTGATGAGCGCCATCATGGATGCGCTGGAAGCCCACAACACGATGAGCGCTCAGGCACTCGGATCGGAGCGGGTGCGGGAAGGGCTGAAGGAAACCCTGCTGGGGCCAGCCCAGCTGTACGAGGCGCTGCGGACACGGGCGCAGGGGATGCGGCCGCCCGCCTGACCGCCGGGGCTGGCTTCAGCCCGGCCGGCGCAGCGGGTCGAGGAGCGCCCGCAGGTTGTTGTGATCCAGCTCGTGCATCAGCGCCAGCAGCTGGCCCAGCTGCCCGGACGGGAAGCCCTCCCGGGCGAACCACGCCAGGTAATGCCCGGGCAGATCGGCCAGCAGGCGGCCCTTGAACTTGCCGTAGGGCATCGTGCGGGTGACCAGCAGTTCGAGAAGTTCCGGGTTCATCGCACCGCCTCCGATCAGTGCCGCACCGGCCAGTACCAGCTGGGCACGCCCTTGCGGCCGCCGCCCACGCCCTGCCGGTAGCGGCTGCGCAGGTGGCCGTCCACCACCGAAATCCACGGTGCCAGGCAGGCGTCGGCCATTTCCTGGTCGATGAAGCGCTCGGGCAGGCGGTAGGCAAACCAGCGGTAGGCGGCGATCAGGCGCACGGTGGTCTCGGCCTCTTCGAGCGACGCGCGCTGGGGCACGCGGGGCAGGAAATCCAGCTCGATGGCCTTGCCCTTGTTGGCGGTGTAGGCCCAGTCGCGCCACACGCCGTCGATGGTTTCGTTCTGGGACGCCATCGGTGCCATCGAGAAGACGTGCTTCTCGTGGAGCGTGAGGTTCTTCATCCGGTCCAGCTGGGCGGCGCGGGCGAGCTGCTCTTCGGGGATGTGCGGCACGAAGAAGCCGTCGCCGCAATCGGCGTGGAGCTGGAACAGCGACAGCAGCGCCTCCAGCCGGGTGTCGCCTGCCATCTCGGCGATCTGCTCGAGATAGGCGCTGCCGGCGGTGATCTGGAAGCCACGGGTTTCCAGCGGCGGCTGGGGCGCCTTCATCAGCGCGGCGACGACCTTGTGTTCGGCCGGGGTGAGACCGGCCACCACGCCCGCCTCCTCCTGATGGCCGAAGCGCCCGGCCCGCCCGCCGATCTGCTGGAGCAGCGACGGCGAAAGCGTATCCCGCGTCGTGCCGTCGTACTTCTGGATGGCGGTGAACACCACCCGCTCGATGGGCAGGTTGAGGCCCATCCCGATGGCGTCGGTGGCCACCAGAATGTCGGCGTCGCCGCCGGCAAAGCGGTGCGCCTCGCGCTCACGCACCTCGGGCGACAGGGCGCCGTAGATGCACGCCACCGACTTGCCCAAGGCCAGAAAGTCATCCCGCAGGTTGAGGGCGTCGCGCCGCGAGAAGACGATGAAGGCGTCCCCCGGCCGCGCCCGCCGCAGCGCACCGGCCGGGTTGTGGGACAGCGCCTCGCCCACCACCAGCGGGTGCTTGCGCTGCTTGCGGCGGATTTCCAGGGGCAGGCCCAGGCGCTCGGCCAGCGCCACCACCGCCGGCTCCGCCGACAGCGCGCCCACCAGCCACACCTCGGCGGCGTTGGCGCCGACCACCGCCTGGGTCCACGCCCAGCCGCGGTCCGGGTCGCTGAGCATCTGAATCTCGTCAATCACCGCCACCTCCAGCTCGGCGGAGGGGTCGAGCATCTCGATGGTCGAGGCGGTCACCCGGCTGCCCTCGACCATCCGGCGCTCCTCGCCGGTGACGAGCGATGCGCTCACCCCGAATTCCTCGTTGAGCCGCGTGAAGGCCTCCAGCGCCAACAGGCGTAGCGGGCCGAGATACACGCCGGCGCGGGCGGTGGCGAGGCGCTCGAAGGCATCGTGGGTCTTGCCGGAGTTGGTCGGCCCCAGCACGGCGATCAGCTTGCGCGGGCGGCGGCGGGCGGCAAAGGTGTCCGGGTAGTCCGACAGGCGCACCGAACGCCCGATCTGGCCGGCCAGATCCCGCTGGCGGCGCCGGGCGCGGAGCTCGGCGAGGGTCTGGGCGAGGGTCTTGGGCAGCGTGGAGAAATCCAGCCTGCCCGCCGACCAGTCGTCCCGCAGGCCGCGCAGGTTGGGCTCCAGCCCTTCGGTGGCGCAGGCTTCCAGAAAGGCGTCGATCTCGGCAACGGCAGCGTTGAGCGCGGCCTCCAGGTGCGCGCCCTGGGCGGCGAGCATGGCCTGCTCCAGCGTCTGGCGCCCGGCAAGCGGGCGCCGCCGCCAATGGCCAGCCTGGCCCAGGCAGCTCTCGGGCAAATAGCCCACCAGCCGGAATTCCTCCCCCCCGGCGCGCACCCGGCGGCTGGCGGCGAGCCACACGCGGTTGCTGCTGGTGGTGACGATGAAGCGCAAGTCCATCGCGGGGGCGGGTTGGGGGAGTTCGGTGTTCGTCATCATCAGTCGAAAAAACACGGGGCCGGCCTCAGCGGACCAGCCCGGAAAAGTCGTACGAAAAAGCAGCGGACGATCAGCCGATCAACGGCACGTCCGGCAGGTTGCGCAGCACGGCGGCCACGTCGGGCTCGGTTTCCAGCACCTGCACCACGCAGGGCAGCGGCTCGGCCCAGATCTCGGGCAGATCCCGCTCGGCCGGCTCGCGGATCGCAAAGGCCAGGCGCTCCACGGGCGGCTCAAACTGCGCATCCACCCCGGGCTTGTTGCCGCGGGCGTCGATGCGGTACCAGCCGAGGTCGTCCAGCCACACGGCATTGAGCCCGTGCAGGCAGTAGGGCGCGCCGGTGTCACCCACCGACAGGCGCTGGTAGCACAGCCCGGTGGGCACGCCATTGGCCCGGAGCAGCGCGGCCAGCAGGTGGCTCTTGGCGTAGCAGTAGCCAGTGCGGTGGCGCAGCGCGTCGGACGCCTTGCAGGTGACCGGGTTCTGCATGAAATCGACGCTGTGGCGGATCTCGTCGCGGACGAACTCGAAGCAGCGACGCACCACCTCATGGGTCGACGCTGCGCCCTCGGCAAGCCGGCGTGCCTGGGCGGCCACGTCCGGGTGGTCGAAATCGATGTAGGTGCTGGCGGCGAGATAGGGCTGCATGATGCTGTCCGGGCAAGGTGTCGGCATGTGGGAGTGCGAGCTTACGTGGGCGGCGGGCGGCTGTCGAACGCCACGCTGCCCCTTGACGCACCGCCGCATCCCTCCGATGCTTGGCGCTTCCGCTTCACGCATCCAACTCCATTCCGCCGCCATGTCCGCCCTGCCCGCCGTCTTCGCCGATCTCCAGCCCGCCGCCGTGTGGCGCCACTTTGCCACCCTGTGCGCCATCCCCCGCCCCTCCAAGGCCGAGGACGCCCTGCGCGACCACCTGTACGCTTGGGCCGTCGCCCGCGGGCTCGACGCGCGGGTGGATGGCGCCGGCAACCTGATCCTCAAGAAGCCCGCCAGCCCCGGCCACGAGGCCGCCCCCGGCGTGGTGCTGCAGGCCCATCTCGACATGGTCTGCCAGAAGAACGCCGACACCGACCACGACTTCACCCGCGACCCGATCCGCCCGGTGCTGAAGGACGGCTGGCTGGTGGCTGAGGGCACCACGCTGGGCGCCGACAATGGCATCGGCGTGGCGCTGATCCTGGCGGTGCTGGATGACAGCCGCCTCGTCCACGGCCCCCTCGAAGCCCTGCTGACGGTGGATGAAGAGGCCGGCATGGGCGGCGCCCAGGGGCTGGAACCCGGCGTGCTGCAGGGCCGGCTGATGCTCAACATCGATACCGAGGACTGGGGCGAGTTCTACCTGGGCTGCGCCGGCGGGCTGGACGTGAACGTCGCCCGCCCCGGCACGCCGGACGCCCTGCCCGCCGGCCATGAGGCCTGGCAGATCGCCCTGACCGGCCTGCGCGGCGGGCATTCCGGCGTCAACATCCACGAAGAGCGCGGCAACGCCATCAAGCTGCTGGTGCGGGCGCTGCGGGATCTGGAAAGCCAGTTTCCGCTGCGCCTCGCCAGCCTTGAGGGCGGCACCGCCCGCAACGCCTTGCCCCGGGAGGCCCGCGCCACCGTCGCGCTGCCGGCCGGCCGCGGCGATGCGCTGGGCGAGGCCCTGGCCCGTTGGCAAACCACCCTGCGCCAGGAGCTCGCCGGCGTCGATGCAGGCGTCAGCCTCGCCCACGCCCCCGCCAGCGCCGACGCGGTGCTCAACCCGGCCGAGCAGTCGGTTTGGCTCGCCAGCCTGCACGCCGCGCCCCACGGGGTGCGCCGGCAGAGCCTGGCGGTGCCGGGCGTGGTGGAGACCTCCAACAACCTGGGCATGGCGAGCGTCGGGCCGGATGGCGGCAGCTGCAATTTCATGGTGCGCTCGCTGATCGACAGCGGCAGCGACGCGCTGGCCGACGAGATCGTCAGCCTGTTTGCGCTCTCGGGCACCGCCGCCAGCAAATCCGGCCACTATCCGGGCTGGGCGCCCAATCCGGCGTCGCCGCTGCTGGCCCGCTGCCAGCGGGTCTATGCCCGGGATTTCGGCGGCGAGTCAGTGGTGAAGGTGGTCCATGCCGGGCTGGAGTGCGGGATCATCGGCGCCAAGTATCCGGGCATGGACACCGTCTCCTTCGGCCCGACCATCCGCGGCGCCCACGCCCCGGGCGAGCGGGTCGAGATCGAGGCGGTCGGCAAGGTGTGGCAGCTGCTCACCGCCATCCTGGCCGACATCGCCGCCTGAGCCCGACATGCGCCGCCACGTCCTTGCCCTCCTCGTCGCACTGGCCCTGAGCCCGTCGGCCCAAGCGGCCAAGCGAGGGGATGGCTACGAGACAAAAGGCGAATGTGCCGGCCTGCCCGCCGTGTCGCTGAAGGTTGCCAAGGGTTTCTGCGTGGGGCTGGCGGCGACGAAGCTGGGCTTTCCCCGGGGCGTGCTGCCGCTGGCCGACGGCCGCGTGCTGGTGGCCGACCTGGGCCGCTGGGATGCGGGCGCCGGGCGGCTGCTGATGCTCACCCCCCGCCCGGGTGGCTTCGATGTAAAGCCGATCCTCACCAAGCTGGATCGCCCTCACGGGCTGCAGACGGGCCCCGACGGCGCGGTGTACATCGGCGAGGCAAGCCGCATCTCCCGGGTCCGCCTCGATCGTTCGCCGCCGGTGCTGGAGCCGGTGGTCATCAACCTGCCCGCCACCGGGCGCCACCCGCTCACGCAGTTCGTGTTCGGCCCGGACGGCGCGATCTACGTGAACATCGGCAGCACCTCCGACCACTGTGAGGACGGCCCTCCCGGCAAGCCCTGCCCCGAGGCCGAGCGGCCCGACGCCGGCTCGGCGATCTGGCGCTACAAGCTTGATAACGGCCGCTGGACGGTGAAACTCTTCGCCCGCGGCCTGCGCAATTCGATGGCCCTCGCCTTCGGGCCCGACGGCAGCCTCTGGCAGGGCGAGAACAGCCGCGACGTGCTGCCGGGCAATATCGTTTCCGACACCCAGCCGGCGGAAGAGCTCAACCGCGTGCGCGCCGGCCAGCATTACGGCTGGCCCTACTGCACCGGCCTCGACGCCTTCGACCCGGCCTTCGGCAGCGGCGACTGCAGCCGCTACGCCAGGCCCGAGCGCCTGCTGCCAGCCCACGGCGCGCCGCTGGGCATGACTTTCTACGACAGCCCGGCCGCTCCCGCTGCGTGGCGCGGCAGCCTGGTCGTCGCCCTCCACGGCTACCGCACGCTCGGCCACCGGATCGTCGCGTACCGCTTCGACAAATCCGGGCAGCCGGCCCGCGATTTCGAGGTGCTGGCGGAAGGCTGGGAACGCAGCGCCAGCCACCCCATGGGCGCGCCTACCGACATCAAGGCCGACGCCCGCGGCCGGCTGTGGGTGACCGAAGACCGCAATGGCACCCTGCTGATGCTGAGCCCCCGCAGAAACCGGGCGCCGCAGCGCCCGGCACCGCTTACAGCATCATCACCACCGACTTGGATTCGGTGTACATGTCGAGCACCGCCCGGCCCATCTCGCGGCCGATGCCGGACTGCTTGTAGCCGCCGAAGGGCATCGCGTTGTCGAGGATGTTGTGGCAGTTGACCCACACGGTGCCGGCCTTGATCTTCGGGATCAGGCGATGCACCCGCGACAGGTCGTTCGACCAGATGCTGGCGGCGAGGCCGTAGGGCGTGTCGTTGGCGCGGCGGGCCACCTCGTCCAGATCCTCATAGGGCATGGCCACCACCACCGGGCCGAAGATCTCCTCGCGCACCACGCGCATGTCGTCGCGGGCGTCCACCAGCACCGTGGGCTTCACGAAGTAGCCCGCGCCCGCACCCGCCGAACCGCCGGCCGCCGCCCGGGCGCCCTCGCCCAGCCCGCTCTCGATGTAGCCCATCACGCGCTGGCGCTGGATGTTTGAAACCAGCGGCCCGATCTGGGTGGAGGGGTCGATGCCGGGGCCGATCTTCATGGCGTCGGCGATGCCGGCGAGCTGCTCCACCACCGAGTCGAAGCGGCTGCGATGGACGAACAGGCGCGAGCCGGCGGTGCACACCTGGCCCTGGTTGAAGAAGATCGCCTGCGCGGCGCCGGCCGCGGCCTGGGCGGGATCGGCGTCGTCGAGGACGATCACCGGGCTCTTGCCGCCCAGCTCCAGCGACACCCGGGTCATGTTGTCGAGGGCCGCCTTGCCCACCAGCTTGCCCACCTCCGTCGAGCCGGTGAAGGCCACCTTCTCGATGCCCTTGTGGCTCGCCAGCGCCGCACCCGCGGTGTGGCCGACGCCGGTGACAACGTTGAGCACGCCCGCCGGGTAGCCAGCCTCCAACACCAGCTCGGCGAGGCGCAGCGCCGACAGGGGCGTCTCCTCGGCGGGCTTGAGCACCATCGTGCAGCCGGCGGCCAGCGCCGGGCCGAGCTTCCAGGCGGCCATCAGCAGCGGGAAGTTCCACGGGATGATCGCCCCAACCACGCCCACCGGTTCGCGGCGGGTGAAGCCGAAGAACTCCCGCTCACGCACCAGCGGCACCGACACGTCCATGGTCGAGCCTTCGATCTTGGTGGCCCAGCCGGCCATGTAGCGCAGGAAATCCACCGACAGGGCCACGTCCACATGGCGCGCCATGGTCACCGGCTTGCCGTTGTCGATGGCTTCCAGCTCGGCCAGCTCCTGGGCGTGGGCCTCGACCAGATCGGCCAGGCGCAGCAGCAGGCGTTCGCGATCCACCGGGCGCATCCGCGACCATTCGCCGGCCTCGAAGGCATGGCGGGCGGCGGCGACGGCGCGGTCGATGTCGGCCGCGTCGCCGGCGGGCACGCGGCAGAAGGCCTCGCCGCTGGCCGGGTCGATCACCGGCAGGGTCTCGCCGCTGGCGGCCTCCTGCCATTCGGCGCCGATCAGCATGCGGCGGGGTCGGGCGAGGAAGGCGGCGGTGCCGGCTGCGAGCTCGATTCCGTGGAAGTTGTTCATGGGCTTGTCTCCTTCGTTGGTTTTTGTGGGCGAAACGGGGCCTGCCGGGCCGGAGCCCGACATGGGAAGCGGCAATCGCGGCGGATTGCCGGGGTTGGGATGGGGTTTCCTTGGGGTGGGCGATCAGGCGTCGCCGGGCTCGCCGCGCAGCACGCCGGAGCGGGCGCTGGCGGCGGCGCGGGCCAGGGCCACGGCGTCCTCGTCGAGCTCAAGCTGGCGGGCGAGGCGGCTCATCAGCCGGCCTTCGAGCTTTTCCAGGCCGTCGGCGTAAGCCACCTCCCACAGCATGGTGAGGATCTCCTGGCGCTCCTCGGGGCCGAAGCCGACGCGCACCGCCTCGGCAAACTCCCAGTCGTCCAGCGACTCGGCGTAGCGCACCTCGGCCACCGCGATGAGCTCATCGACGCGCTCCCGGGGCAGGTGGAAGTGCTCCATCAGCAGGCGCTTGACGGCCTGGTGCTCGGCCTCGGAGGCGACGCGATCCACGTACATGGTTTCCAGCAGCAGGGCCGCCACGGCGATCAGGCGGCGCTCGAAGGGGCCGCGCTCGACGGCCTCCGCCAGCAGTTCGCCGCGTAGCAGGCCGATCAGTCTTTCCAGCATGGTTGGGTCTCCGAAGTCATTGGCCTGCGGCTTCGCGCAGGAGCCCGTTCTGGCCGAGCAGCACCACGGCCTTGCCGGCGGTGGCGACGGCGGCGAGGTTCTGGCGGTCGTCGCGGATGTGGGTGACGAGCTTGCCGTCGCGGGACGTGACCACCGCCCCGCCGGTGCCCACCAGCAGCAGGCTGCCGTCGTCCCGCTCGACACCGCCGGTGAGGGCCTGGGTGGTGCCGGTGTCGAGCACCTGCCAGTGGCTACCGCCGTCGGCGCTTTCCAGCACCCGGCCGCTCATGCCCAGCAGCAGCAGGTGGCCGTCACGTCGGGCGAGCCCGCCCCACAGGGATCCGGTGACGCCGGTGTTGAGGCGTTCCCAGTGCCCGCCCCCATCGCGGGAGCGGAAGGCCGAACCGCTCTCGCCGGCGGCGATCAGCGCGCCGTCCGGCGCGGCGAAGAGGTGGTTCAGGTGCAGATCGGCGTCGCGCCCCTCGCCCACCTTCATCGGCTGCCAGCTGCGGCCGCCGTCGGCGGTGGCGAGCGCCGTGCCGTAGGCGCCGACCACGTAGCCGTGGGTGGCGTCGGTGAAATGCACGCCCAGCAGCACCGGCTTGCCGTCCACCACCTGCTGGAGCGTCCAGTTGTCGCCGCCGTCGGTGGTGGCGAGGATCACCCCGCCGTGGCCCACCGCCCAGCCGTTCTTCGCGTCGGCAAAGCTCACCGCGGTGAGCAGGCCACTCACCGGCACGCTGGCGGCCTGCTGCCAGGTCTCGCCGCCGTCGGTCGATCGCACCACGGTGCCGAAGTCGCCCACCGCCACCAGCGAGGCGCCGGCGCGGGTGACGGCCACCAGCCCGGCCCGGCTGGCGAGGCGGGCCTTCATGGCAGGGGTTTCGCCGGCCGGGCGGCTTTCGGCGGCGGTCACCAGCACCGCGCCAGCGGCAAGCCCGGCGGCGAGCAGCAGGGTCATCGTTGTCTTGAGTTTCATGGGCGTCTCCGTCAGTGCATCATCAGCGGCGCCCGGACCGGCCCGCGGCGGGGGATCAGGACGTCGATCATCACGGCCAGGGCCGGCAGCAGGGTGATCGCCATGATCATGTTCACCATGAACATGAAGGTCAGCAGCATCCCCATGTCGGCCTGGAACTTGAGCGCCGAGAACGACCAGGTGGCCACCCCCACCGACAGGGTGACGGCGGTGAATACCGTCGCCACGCCCACCTCGCGCAGGGCCTGCTTGAAGGCAGTGACGATGTCCTCACCGTGGGAGAGGTGCATCTGCAGGCGGTTGTAGATGTAGAAGGCGTAATCCACGCCGATGCCCACCGCCAGCACCATCACCGGCAGGGTCGCCACGGTGAGGCCGATGGAAAGCTCCTTCATGAACCAGTAGCCCAGGAACGTGGCCAGGGTGAGCGGCACGCAGCAGGCGATCATCGCCCGCCAGTCGCGATACACCAGGAACACCAGCACCAGGATGGTGGCGTACACATAGAGCATCATCGGCAGCTCGGAGTGTTCAACCACCTCGTTGGTGGCGGCCTGCACGCCGGCGTTGCCGCTGGCGAGGCGCACCGTGACGCCGGCAAAGGGGTTAGCGTCGCGGTAGGCTTTCACCGCGGCCACCACCTCCTTGATGGTGCTGGCCTTGTGGTCAGCGAGGTAGAGGTTCACCGGCAGCAGCGTGCAGTCGGCGTTGTAGAGGCGCAGGCCTTCCGGCACCTGGCGCACGGCTTCGCCGAGGGTGAGTTCCTCTTGCGGCAGCGAGGCCCACTTGGGGTTGCCCTCATTCACCCCGGACGCCGCCAGCTTGGTGAGCGTGGGCAGCGACTGCGCCGACAGCACGCCGGGCACGTTGGTGAGGTACCACGTCAGGCGATCCACGTAGGCCATCACGTCGTGGCGATAGCAGCCATCCTTGGGCGTCTCGACCACCACCGTGAGCATGTCGAGGCCGAGCCCGAAGCGGCTCACCACGGCTTCCACGTCCTGGTTGTAGCGGGAGTCGATGTGGAGTTCCGGCGCGCCGGGCAGCACGTGGCCCACATGGCGGCCCTGGCTCTGCCAAACCGCCACCACCAGCAGCACCAGGCACACCACGGTGCCGATGAAGGCGTTGCGCGGGCTGGCGATATGTACGCCGAGGGCCGCCATCAGCCGGTTGCGCATGCCTTCCACCTTGCTCGCCCGGGCCACGAAGCGGCCGTCGAAGCTGAAGAAGCTCGCCAGCACCGGCAGCATGATGAGGTTGGTGACGATCTTGTAGGCCACGCCCACCGACGCGGTGATCGCCAGCTCGCGGATCATCGGGATGGGCACCAGCACCAGCGTCGCAAAACCCACGAAGGCGGTGATCAGCGCCAGCGTGCCCGGCACCAGCAGGCCGGTGAAGCTGCGGGTGGCGGCGGTGAAGCCGTCGGCACCGTTGATGACTTCCTTGGCGATGTAATTGACCTGCTGGATGCCGTGGGAGACGCCGATGGCGAACACCAGGAAAGGCACCAGCACCGCCAGCGGATCGAGCCCGAAGCCCAGCAGCGTGATGGTGCCGAACTGCCACACCACCGACACCAGCGAGCTCGCCAGCGGCAGGAAGGTGAGCACCCACGAGCGGGTGTACCAATACACCGCGCCGGCGGTGAGCAGGAAGGCCAGCGCGAAGAACTCGACGACGCTGGTGGCGCCTTCCGAGATGTCGCCCATCTGCTTGGCGAAGCCGATGATGCGGATGTTGGTGTCGGCGTCGGCAAACTTGTCCCGCACCTCAGCCTCGAGCTTGCGGCTGAAATCGAAGTAGTCGAGGCGCTTGCCGGTGGCCGGGTCCGGGTCGGCCAGCTCGGCCACCACCATCGCGCCGGAGCCGTCGTTGGCCACCAGGCTGCCCATGAAGCCGCCGATGATGGTGCGCTCGCGGATGCCGGCGATGTTGTCCGGGGTGAGGGATTTCACCGTCACGTCGCCGCCGATCACGTCCTCGGCCTTCATGCCTTCCTCGGTGATCTGCACCGCGCGGGTGTTGGGCGTCCAGAGGGACGTGACGGTGCGCCGATCCACGCCGGGCATGAAGAACAGCGCCTGGGTGACGTCGTAGAGTTTGGTGAGGGCCTTCTCGTTCCAGATGTCGCCCTTCTTCGATTCGACCACCACGATGATGCGGTTGGCGCCGAAGAGGACATCCCGGTACTGGTTGAAGGTCTGGATGTATTCGTGGTCCTGCGGCAGCTGCTTGTCGAAGCCGGCCGACATCCTGAGCTGTGCGGCAAACACCCCCATCAGGGCGGTGAAGGCCAGCAGCACGCCCAGGGTCAGCAGCCGGTGTCCGAAGAAGAAACGCTGCAGGCCGATGACCAGTTTCTCGATCATGTTGGGGTTTCCTGTCTGGGCCGGAGCGCGGTGCGTCGCCACGCCCCGGCCTTGCGGGTCAGAACGAGTAGGAGACGCTGGCGGCCAGGAAATCCCGGTCGCGCATCAGGTTGTTGGCACCGCCGCCCGAGAAATTCACGTACTGCAGGGCGCCTTTCCAGCGGTCCCGATAGTTGGCGAACAGCGACAGGGTGGCCGCCTTGCGCCCTTCCACGAAGGGGATGGCGTTGGGGCTGGTGCCCTTCACGTCATGGGCGAAGTCGAGCTGGGGCGTGAGGGTGATGCCGCTGCCCATCACGTTGGGGTAGTTGAAGCCGATCTCGGCCACGTAGCCCCAGGAGGTGCGATCCGGCAGCGCATAGTTGGGCAGGAAGTACGGCGTGTAGCCCGAGCGGTCGAGATCCGGGTAGTGGGCGACGGCGGCCTCGGAGAGGATGAAGCCGTCGGTGGCGCCCAGCGCGGTGGCCAGCCCGCCCAGCGGATCGTTGCGGGAGAAGGTGTAGAAGGCGGTGACGTGGTACTGCCACTTCTTCTCTTCCACGTAGCCCGGGTGGCGGCCCACGTCATACACGCTGTTCTTGTTGAAGGCGCCGCCGAACACCTGGCCGAAGGGCACCGTCGGGTCGACGCCGACGCTGTCCCGCGGACGGAACGACAACTCCATGCCCACCGCCACGTCGCCCACCTTGGTGTTGCCGGAGATGGCGAACAGGTCCTTTTCCTGGCCGTAGGCGAGGAAGTAGCCCGTTACCGCGCCGGCATTGGTGCCGGTGAAGCCCAGGAAGGGCAGCTTGTCGTGGTAGCGCTGGTAGGTGAAGGCGAACTCGGTGTCGATCTCCTCGGCGTTGTAGCGCAGATTCACCCCGAACTGCCCGCCCCAGCCGGGCTTCTGCTGGCCCAGGTAAGGCAGCGCGGTGCCGTTGTTGATCATCTGCTGATCGGTAAGGCCGGAGCGGTCGCCGCAGGGCGTGGGCAGGCCGAAGTCGTTGCAGATCGAGGTGGGCATGTAGGCCACCCGGTTGCCCTTGCCGATCACGTCGGCGGTGGAGAAGAAGGTGCCGGCCGGATCGAACTTGAAGCTGTTCCAGGCAAACTGGTAGTAGGCCTCCAGCCCGAGCTTGTCGGTGATGCCGCCTGACCACGACACCATCGGCGCCGGCACGAAGATCTCCTTGAGCTGGGTGCCGGGCACGTGGAATTTCTGCAGATCAAGGGCGTTGATCTGGTTCACCCCGCCGAGGATGAAGATGTCCTCGCCCCACGAGATCACCTGATTGCCCAGCTTGATCTTGCCCCGCTGGTCGCCGTAGCGCACTTCCTTGGCGATCCACGCGTCGAGCAGCGTGGCCTTGGCGGTGACCGACGATTCGGTGAGCTCGGTACGGCGGGTCTGGTCGGAGCGGAAGTCGTGGAACCAATACACCCGGCCGAGGGCGCTCCAGCCTTCCGGCGCCTTGAGCGACAGGTCGTGGGTGCCCTTGAGCACCGCCGACACGATGTCGCCCTTCTTGTAGTTGAGGTTGCCGTCGTCGAAGTTGGTGAAGTTGAAGTCGGCGTTGGCGTAGCCGTTGGCCCCCTGGCGGGCCTGCAGCTCGTTGTTAGTGCCGTTGTTGCAGCCGCCGCTGTCGTTGCCGACGGTGCGGCAGTCGATGCCCGACATGCGCCGGGTCATGCCAAAGGACACCACCGAATCGAAGCTGCCCGACAGCCCTTCCTCGCTGCCGAAACGCACCGCCTGGGAGGGGGCGGACCAGCCGGCCACGGCCGCTGCCACCGCGAGGGTCACCGGCGCCAGGCGAAGCCCGGCCCGGCGATGCGAGATCGCCTGAATGTGCATGATGGGAATCTCCTGAGTGAGGGGCGCAGATCAGCGTTCGCCGCGGCGACGCAGTTCGTCCTGGCTGAAGGTGGCGGCGTTGACCCGGCCTTCCTTGCCGGCGGTGAGGTCGAGCACCTCGCCTTCGGCGGTCCAGTTGTCGGTCACGTAGCGACGGGCCACGAGGTCGTACATCTGGTATTCGTAGGACATGCAGGCCCCCACTTCAGGCGCGGCCCACAGGCTGCCTTCCTGCACGCGCCACAGGTTGCCCTTGGCGTCGTACATATCCACGTGGAGCAGCGCCCACGAATCCTCGTCGATGTAGAACACGCGCTTGGCGAAGCTGTGGCGCTTGTCGCCCTTCACCGCGGCCTCGACCACCCACACGCGGTGGGTCTCGTAGCGCATGAAGTCGCGCTTGACGTACTCGGGCCCGAGCATGTCCTTGAACTTGTTCTTCTTGTCGATGAGCTTGTAGGAGTTGTACGGGACGATCATCTCCTTCTTGCCCACCAGCTTGAAGTCGTAGCGGTCCGGCGCGCCGGTGAACATGTTGATCTGGTCGACGAAGTACAGGTTGTCGAAGCCGGCGATGGGGTTGTCGTAGGCGAAAGTGGGCGAGCGGCGCACGCGGCGCTGGCCGGGGAAGTAGATCCAGGCGTCCTGGGGCTTGTCGAGGTAGGCGTGGATCAGGTAGCCCTCACCCGCACGGGACGGTGGCGAGAGCACGTCGTAGAGCAGCTTCGAGTCGATGCCTTCCACGTCCTTGAGGGTGGTGGTCTTGGGATCGTTGAAGGGGTACATCTCGAAGAACCACTGCTTGGTCTCGACGATGGAGCCGTCCTTGTCGGGCATCAGCGCCGAGATCTGGGCGCGGCGGCCAAGGCCGGTGTAGCGGGTCTTGTAGTTCCACAGCACCTCGACGCCGCTCTTGGGGATCGGGAAGGGCACGCCGGCGCCGTAGGCCTGCTCGAGCCGCCAGCCGTCGTCGCCGATCCTGGCGTAGGTGGCGTTCTTCTTCGTGCGCTCGGCCACGATGTCCGGCGCCGGGCAGCTGCGGTGGCTGGGGTACACATCCAGCTTGTAGCCCTTGTAGGCCTTGATGAGGGCGGCCTGGCCCGGGGGCACCTTGTCGGCGTACTTGTCGAGGTTGGACGCGTCCACCGAGTACAGCGGCTTGTCGTCCTTGTAGGGGTCGAGGCGGCCGGGCTTCCAGCCGGCGGGCACCTTGGTCATGCCGCCATCCCAGGCGGGGACGGCGCCATCCTTGCTGGCGGCCTTCTCGGCGCCGACGGGGGTGAGATCCTTGCCCAGGCGGGCGGCTTCCTGCTCGGAGACCGCCGCCGAGGCGTTGATCGACAACGTGGCGGTAAAGGCCAGCGCGAGGGCAGCCCCCACGACACGCGGCCTGAAGGGGGTGTTGGCTTGTTTGTGCATGATGAGAACTCCCTGTCGAAGGTTTGAATCGATGGCTAGCGGATCGTGATGCCCTGCCCGGCGAGCCGGGTGACGATGGCCGCCCGCTCTCCGGCCACGTTGTCCAGCGGGGCGCTGCGCAAGGCGGTGACCTCGGCCTCGGTGTAGGGCACGAAGTCGGCCGGCAGGGTGGGCGCCGAGAAGCTGCGCACCATCCAGTTGAGGAGCCGGGTGACCTCCCGGTTGGAGAGGGCGGAATTCGAGGTGCCCGGCACCTTCACAAGAAAGGCGCGGCCCTCGGGCAGCTTAAGGAAGTGGCCGAGCTGGCCGCGCATGTCGGGCACGCCGGAATCCGGCGCGCCGTGGCCGTCGGCCTGGTGGCAGCCGGCGCAGTGCAGGATGTACTGCATCCGCGCCGTGTGGTCGGCGTCGGCCACGGCCGGCCCGGCGGCCAGCCCACCGCCCGCAAGGGCGACAGCCAGAGCGAGCCGGGCCGCCTTCATGACCCGCTCCCCTTGCCAGCGCTGCCGCCCGCACCCGCAGCCCCGTCGCGCAGCTTGCGCACCTGATGGGGCGCGAGCTGCTCGGCCCGGGCCTCGGCCAGGTCGGCCGCGGTGTAGGGCTGGTGGGTGTCGGGCAGCGTGCCGGCGTTGAAGCTGCCGACCACGTGGTTGAGCACCGCCGCCAGATCGGCGTCCGGCAGCTGGGCGAAGGACGGCATGGAGCCGGTGTAGCGCGTGCCCTGCACGGTGATCGGGCCGACCATGCCGTGGGTGACCACCCGGGGCAGGTAGCCGCGGCCGGCCACCTGCAGGCGTTCGCCCAGGGTGCCGGCCAGCGGCGGGGCGATCCCCGGCAGGCCGGTGCCGCCCGGCTGGTGGCACATCACGCAGTGGGTGGCGAAGACCGCGGCGCCGTCGGTGGCCGCCGCGGGCAATGCCGCTGCACAAAGAAGGCTGGCGAGCAGGGTGCGCATGGCGTGCCTCACCTCAGCCTTCGGCCACGCCGACCACCGCCGCGAGCGTGCAGTGGAACATCGTCGAGTCGTTGGACATGCACCAGTTGATGTCGTTATGCACGCCCATCCGGTAGGCCGGCCGTTCCCGCTCGTTGGTGTTGCACAGGCAGCGTCCGCAGGCGGTCTTGCCGCAGCAGTCGTTGTAGCTGATGAGGTAGTCCTTGCCGTCGTCCGGGTTGCGGCAGGTGCCGATCCAGGCGACCTTGGAGGCCTCGGTGCCCGGCGGGCAGGTGGAGGCGGTGCCGCCGCAGCACGAGCACAGGTAGCCGTCCTGGGCGCAGTAGCGCCAGTATTCGCAGTCCTGGTCGCCGGGCTTGGCGTTGGCGGCCTTGCGGGCCGCGCCGGCGGCGGCCTGGGCGGTGCGGTCGAAGGGCAGCACCGGCAGCACGAAGGCGGTGCCGACCATCAGCTTGCCGATGCGGATCAGCGCGCCGCGGCGGGAGCTCTGCTGCGCCACCTTGCGGGTCTTCCGCTCGAACAGGTCATCGAGCCATTTCATGGTTGTCTCTCCTTGGGGTTGGGGGCGGTCAGGCGTGCTGGTGGTCGATGAAGTCCTGCACCGAGGCGACGCCCATTTCCTTGGCGGTGAAGAGGCTCTCGAGCTGCTCGCGGGAATTCACCAGGCCCTTGGCCACCACCCGGCCGTGCTCGTTGAGGAGCACCGCGTAGGGCAGCTTGGCCACCCGGTAGGCGATGCCGGGCTCGCTGGACAGCACGTAGGGGAATTCCTTCAGGTCGGCCTTCTCGTAGAAGGCCAGGTGCTCGGGCTGCTCGCCGTCGGAGGTGAGCACCACGCGCAGCCAGTCCTGTTCGGTGCGATTGACCGAGCGGAGGATGGGCAGCAGCTTCTTGCACACCGGGCAGGTGGGCGACAGGAAGAACAGCAGCGTGCTCTTGTCGGCCGGGCGGCCGATGGTGACGCGGGTGTTGCCCACCAGCGCCGGCAGGTCGAACACCGGCGAGGCCTCGCCGACCTTGGGGCCGGTGTCCATCATCAGCGCGCCCATCGGGGCCACGCGCTCGTACAGCACGCCGATCTGGCGGGCCAGGGCAAACAGTCCGACGAGGGCGGCCAGAACGGCGATCCACAGCAGCACGTTCGAAATCATCAGGGCTTCGGTCATGATCAGTTCCTCTCAAGAAAACGCAGGGCCGCCCCAAGTTTTCTTGCCCCCCTCGGGGGGCGGGCCGGGCTGGGCCCGGCCTTGGGGGCGCTAAGTTGAATCAGGCGGGGGTGGTTGGCCATCAGCTGGTTGGCAGTGGCATAGAGGCCGAACAGGGCGAGGGTGCCGCCGGCGACGGTGAGGTAGTCGATCCACATCAGGTCACGGCTGCCGCCGTCCTGTCCGCCGAGCACGGCGAGGATCATCAGCAGGGTGTTGCGGGCGGGGAGCGCCCAGCTGAGGGTGGTGTGCCCCCCTGCTCCGCCGCAGCCGCAGTCGATGTCGGTGTGGCCGCGCAGCAGGTTGGCGACGACGCCGGCGGTGGCAAGGCCGAGCACCGCCACCGACAGCACCAGCCCGACGCTGCGGGTGGCATCCAGCAGCAGGGCGACGCCGGCCACCGCCTCCAGCACCGGGAAGGCCCGGGCGAAGAGCGGCACCAGGGCCTCGGGCAGCAGCCGGTACAGGTCGACCGATGCCTCGAACACCGCCAGGTCGCGCAGCTTCTGCCACGCCCCGGTGAGCAGCACCACCGCGATCGCCGCCCCGCAGGCGCGGGCCAGCACGGGGTCAAGAGCCAGGGCGTCCATCAGTGCAGCTCCATCTGGGTGGGCGTCTCGCCGATGCCTTCCATGCGCTTGGCGAGGGCGAGCTTGCCCTTCGCGTCGAACACCGCAATGGCGGCCTTCACGCCGTCGTAGGCAAACAGGCGGGCACCGTCGCCCTGGCTCACGGCCAGCGCGATGGCGTTGTTGCCAGGGGTGCGGGCGACGCGCTTCTTGCTGGCCAGATCGACGGTCCAGATCTCCTTGGCCGGCGTCTTGTGGCTGCCCTCAAAGCCCTTGTCGTGCATCCCCACGAACAGCCGGCCGCTGGCGTTGTGCTGGGCGATCAGCTGGTAGCCGCCGGGGCGCCAGCCCTGCTTGCGGTCGGCGGCGGAGAGGATCGACCAAGGCGCGTCGAAGCTCGCCACCTCGCCGCCCACGTGGGCGGTGTAGACGTCGCCCAGGAAGGACACGAAGCGGTAGCTGTCGCCGTCCTGCTCGCCGTGGATGAAGATCGGGTCCTTGTCGGCGTCGAAGAACTTCGCGCTGCGCTTCTGGTTCGCCACCTGGCCGGCGGCGTCGAGGCTGACGGTGAGCAGCGTGCCGTCGCCGCAGACGGTGGAGAAGCGCCCGCCGGTGCTGGCCGCCGGCAGGATGCTCCAGCAGCCGGGCGTCGCCACCTCGGCCACCATCCGGCGCTCCTTCAGGTCGATCACCCCCACCGAGGTGGCCGGGGTGGCGAACTGCACGAACAGCCAGCGCCCGTCGCTCGACGGCCGGATCGTGCCCTTGTAGTTGAGCGACTGGGCATGGCGCGGCGGGATGGCGATCTCGCCGGTCTTGGCGAGGGTCTGGGCGTCGTGCACGTCCACCACGTCGGTGCGGGTGCCGTGGTTGAGGCGCGTGTAGTAGGTGGTCGCAACGAAGATTTCCTTGCGATCAGCCGACAGGATCGCCTGGCCGGCGTAGCCCGTGGCGATCACCCCTTCGTAGCGCAACGAGGTGCCATCCACCACGTGCAGGCGTCCATCCACGATGTGGCCGATGGAAACGTCCGACAGATAGATGCGATACGGATTGGCCGGCGGCAGCTTGCCGGTGGTTATCACTTCCGGAGCCAGTTCGGCGCTGGCGCCGGCACACAGGCCCAGCAGCAGCAAGCTCCCCGCTAACGATTTTCGAAGCACGTTTTCCTCCTTCTTGCTGCGGTGCCCGAACCGTCGTCTCTCTGTCGGGGGCACCTGTCAGTCGTCCCGCCTGGGGCACTCCCGGGGCGGGCTTCCCGCGTTCCGGACATGGCGTTCCGGGCTGCGGTTGGAGGCATAGTGGGGGCTACCCAAAAAGGGCGCTATCCAATATCGGCAATTCCAATTTGGTGCAAGTGCCTGTCCAAAAAGGGGATTTTTGTGTGCACTGCACCATCGTTGTGCGGCGCACAACAAGAGCTACAAGACCCTTGCGGATTTGGGGCAATTGGTATTACTTTGATTTTAAGAGTCGTAAGACCGCCCTAAACCACACCAAAACAGAGAGCACAGCCATGGACTTGCAACCGAGGAGGAGCGACACCGAACCCAGCCCGCTCAGCGCATTTGCCACCACCCGCACCGAAGACGCCCACGAGCACGCATGCAGCCTGCAACAGTGGATCCAGACCTACGAACAGCTCTCGCCGGGCCGTTTCAACGGCGAGATCGAAGAGGCCTGGTTCGGCAATGTGCAGGTATTCCGTGAGCGTACGAACCAGATGGTTCACGAGGCCGGATCTTCCTGGAAAGGCTCGCGGACATTCGGGATTCCGCTGAACCTCGAAGGCCAGGGCTGGTACTGCGGCGAGTCTTTCGACCGGGACACGATGCTCACCTTGCATGGCGGCGACGAGCTCGATTTCCGCACCCCGCGGCAGCTCGACGTGGTGGCCATCACCACCAACAAGGAGGTCTTCAACAATTACGCCCTGCGCACCGAAGGCCGCGACATCGAAGCCGAACTCGGCAAGCGGCGGATCATCCCCAGCAGCGCCGAGAAGATGCAGGAGCTCAGCGCCCTGCTCCTCACCGTGCTCGACACGGCCCGCAACACCCCGCACATTCTTGGACACGCCGCCATGCGCAAGGCGATGGAGCACGCCATCTTCGACAGCCTGCTAGCCGTAATCGGCAACGGCGTCGATGCGCTTCGTCCGCCATCCACCAGCCAGGCCCGCCGCCAGATCGTCGATCGCGCCCGGGAATACATGCGCCACCACGTGAACGAGCCCATCACCGTGGCCGACCTGTGCGCCGAACTCAACGTGTCACGCCGCACGCTGCAATACAGCTTCCAGGACGTGCTCGACGTAAATCCGGTGAGCTTCCTGCGGGCCATGCGCCTCAACGGCGTGCGCCGCGCCCTGCGTAACGGGGACGGCCGCGAATCGGTCACCGACGTGGCGCTGCAGTGGGGCTTCCTGCACCTCTCCCACTTCGCCGCCGACTACAAGGCGATATTCGGCGAGCTGCCCTCCGAAACCCTCCGCCGCCGGCTGGGCGTGCCGGATGCAAGCTTGACGACAGACTCCTGACCGACATCGGCAACGCGCCCTGCGCCGTCCGGCGCAAATAAAGCAGAAAGCCCTCGATTTGAGGGCTTTCTGCTTTGGAGCAAAGGCTAGCCGGCAGTCGCCGGACGGGTCAGAACCGGCCGAGTTTGCGGTACAGCGTGTTGCGGCTGATCCCCAGCCGGCGGGCGGCGGCGGAGATGTTGCCGTTTTCGGCTTCGAGGGTGCGCTGGATCATGTCGCGCTCGATCTCCTCGAGCCGGCCGAAGGCGGCTGCGCTGGTGGGCACGGCGTCGGCACAGGCCATGGTCTCGGCGACACGGGCGGCGACGGGTTCGGGCGTGGCCGGGCTGGAGGAAGCCAGGGCGCCGATTTCCTCGAACACGTCGTCGGGCAGGTGCCAGGTCTCGATCACGTCCTCGTCGTCGTCGAGGAGCGCGATGCCCACCTTGATGACGTTGCCGAGCTGGCGGATGTTGCCCGGCCAGCGGTAATTCAGGAAGGCATCCATCACCCTGCTGGAGACAGTGACCGGGCGGTCGGGGCCGGCCTCTTCGCGGAGCAGCTTGTCGATCAGGCTGCCGATGTCGCTGCGCTCGCGCAGCGACGGCAGGTTGATGCACAGGCCGTTGAGGCGGTAGTACAAGTCTTCGCGGAAGCCGCCGCGGGCCACTTCTTCCTTCAGCCGGCGGTGGGTGGCGCAGACCAGGGTGATGTCCACCGGAATGCTCTTGTTGGTGCCGAGCGGGGTCACGCAGCGTTCCTGGAGCACGCGCAGCAGGCGGGCCTGGAGCGACAGGGGCATGTCGCCGATTTCATCGAGGAAGAGCGTGCCGCCGTGGGCCTGCTGGATCTTGCCGACCGCGCCTTCCTTGCGGGCGCCGGTGAAGGCGCCGCCGGAGTAGCCGAAGAGCTCGGATTCGATCAGGGTTTCGGGGATCGCCGCACAGTTGAGCGCCACGAAGGGGCCCTGGCCGCGGGGGCCGCTGTTGTGGAAGGCCTTGGCGAACATCTCCTTGCCGGCGCCGGATTCGCCCTGGATCAGGATCGGGATGTCGCGGCCGAGTACGCGGGTGGCCTTGTCGATGGCGGCCTGCAGGCGCTCGTCGCCAGTGGACAGCGACTTGAGGGTCAGGCCGGGACGGGCGGTCGGGCGGATGTTCTCGACCACCTTGGGCGCCTTGCCCACGCGCTCGCCACGGGCATCCAGCAGCACCGGGCCGGAGGTGGCCAAGGCGGTGAGGTTGCCGCGCAACCGGCCATAGAAGCGCTCGCCGTTGCGGCCGTTGATGGCGATCAGCGACGACGGGTCACGCCGGGCGCGGTCGACCAGGGTGCCCAGGGGAACGTCGAACAGCATGGTGTAGTGGCGGCGGGGCAGATCTTCGCGGCGCATGCCGAGGAGGTCGAGGGCAGCCTGATCGGCGCCCAGCAGATCGCCATCCGGGCCGATGGCCAGCAGGGCCTCGCAGAGGCTGCCCACGTGGTCCGGGCGGGAGTGGAAGCTGAGCAGGCCCTGGTGGGCGAACTCGGCTTCGAAGATACGTTTCTCGATGATGCGGGACGACATTTTTACGAGACCCAGCGAGTGGCGTTGATAAGCCCGGTAGTCGCTGGAGATGTCCAGCGCCCCGATCAGACGCCCCTGCGCGTCCAGGATGGGCGCGGCACTACAGGTTAGAAAGGCGTTGCTCTCGAAGAAATGTTCGGAGCCGAAGACATTAACGGCATTGCGCTCGGCAAGTGCAGTCCCGACTGCGTTTGTTCCGCGATCGAATTCGTTCCAGCTGGCGCCGGGGCGCAGGGCGACCTGTTCGGCGCGGCTGAGGAAGTCCGGATCGCCGTAGCTCTGGATCAGCATGCCCTGGGCGTCGGCCAGGATCACCATGCTGTGGGAGTTGCGGATCTGCTCGAAGAGATGCTCCAGCACAGGCTGGGCATGGGACAGCAGGGTGCGGTTGCGTTCGCGGGCTTCGGTCACGGCGCGCATGTCCGGATCGCGGGTGCCCTTGAAGGCCGGATCGAGCCCCGCCTGCCGGCAGCGCTCCCAGGAGCGCAACACGTTCCGGTCGAGCAAGGCTTCCGGCACCTCGCCCCGATCGAAATACAGGGAACGCGCCTCCTGAAGGCTCATCGAACGAGCCTCGGTATTGAAAGGTACCTGCATGTGTTCGTCTCCTCCGCTATAACGGATTGTGTTCCGGGTTTTAACCCGGTTTATGGTGAGTGCTCCAAAATGTAGCAGCCGAATCATATTTCAGCAATGTGACTGCTCCACGGCGGATACCCATGAGCAAACTCCGTTCCAGTTTATTCACCCATAAGAAAAACTAAGAAACCCGCCTCCAGCGCCGGAAAGCCGAGACACCCCCGCAGAAGCCGTGACAAGTGGCACGCCCCTTGCTGAATGATGCCCACCACGGCGATGCCTGTTGCGCCCCGCGCCCCATCGCTCGACGCATTCCAATCCAGACCAAAGGTGACCCAGGTGACTGCTCGCAACTTCTTCTCCCGCCCTCTCCGTGCTCTCTCCACCGCCGTCCTGGCCCTGGCGGCCGGTGCCGTCATTGCCCACGGCGACGTGACGCCCCAGGCGGTGGACACCTCCTCCCTCAAGCAGGTTGGCAAGGAGTGGCTCACCAAGAACCCGTATCTGGGCAACAAGGAAGCGATCCGCATCGGCGACTCGGCCTTCAACCAGAACTGTGCCCGCTGCCACGGCCTGGGCGCCGTGTCCGGCGGCATCGCGCCGGATCTGCGTTACCTGCCGGCCGGCCAGGAAGGTGACGAGATCTTCCTGCAGCGCATCCGCCACGGCGCGACCCGCGACGGCCGCGTGTACATGCCCCCGTTCGAAGGCATCCTGTCCCAGGAAGCCATGTGGACCATCCGCGCCTGGCTGGAGACCGTCCGTGAAGACTGATCGCCGTCGATTCCTGCTTGCCGCCGGGGCCGCCGCCCTGGCAGCCAGCCTGCCGGCCCAGGCCGACGGTCTGGCCGAGATCCGCCAGCGCGGCAGCCTTCGGGTTGCCGTTTACAACGGCTTCGTGCCCTGGTCCGACAAGGGCAACGGGATCGACGTGGAGCTTGCCCAGGCGCTGGGCAAGCAGCTCGGCATCGCCACCCAGGTGGTCGGCTACAACGCCGACGAGGACATGGACGACGACCTGCGGAACATGGTCTGGAAGGGCCATTACCTGGGCCAGCAGCCGTCGGACGTGATGATGCACGTGCCGGTGGATTCCTACCTCCAGGGCAAGAACGAGAAGGTCAAGATCTTCGGGCCCTACCACCTGGAAACCATTGCGGTTGCCCGCATCCAGCGCATCGGCTCGATCCGCGGCTCGGCCGCGACCGCGCTGGAAGTCTTCACCCGCGAGAAGATCGGCGTCGAAGGCCGCTCGCTGGCCGATGCCTTCCTGCTGGGCGTGCTCAACGGCCGCCTGCGCGAGAATGTGGTGCATTTCAACAGCGTGGCTGCCGCCGTCGAGAAGCTGAAGGCCGGCGACCTGGCCGCCGTGATGGGCCCCCGCTCGGAGATCGAGCAGGCGCGGGGCAAGGACAACCGCTTCACCCTCGAAGTGGTTCAGATGCCGGAACTCAAGATCAACAGCTGGCCCATCGGCATGGCCGTCAAGGCCGAGGAGACAGCCCTGGCCGACACCGTTGGCGAGGCGCTGCGCGTGCTGCAGAAGAATGGTACCGTCGCGTCCATCTTCGCCCGTCACGGCATCACCTATGTCCAGCCCACGCTCTGATTCGATGATCCGCACCCTGCTGGCCGGCTGCGCCCTGCTTCCCGCAGCGGCGCTTGCCGCGCCCTTCGCCTACGTCCCCAACGAAAAATCCGGCACGGTGTCGGTGATCGACACCGCCACCGACACCGTCGTGCGCACCCTGCCCGGCGGCGCCCGCCCCCGCGGCATCGCCAGCGACGGCAAGCGCCTGTTCATCAGCGAGGCGCCGTCGGATGGCCTGGTGATCGTCGATATCAGCGCCGAGGAACCCACCCGGCACATCCGCCTGGGTGAATCGCCCGAAGGCGTCAGCGTCTCCGCCGACCGCAAGCGGGTGGCGGTGGCGGTGGAAGAATCCAACAGCGTGGTGGTGCTCGATGCCGCCACCGGGCGCAAGCTCGCCGACATCCGCGTGCGCGGCAAGAACCCGGAACACGCGGTGTTCAGCCCGGATGGCCGCTGGCTGCTGGTGAGCGCCGAGGACGCCGAACAGGTCGATCTGGTGGATGTGAAGGCCCGCCGTCAGGTGGCGCAGATCCCGGTGGGCGCCCGCCCCCGCGGCATCGGCTTCACCCCGGACGGCAGCCGCGCCTACGTGGCCTGCGAGCTGGTGAGCACGGTCTACGCCATCGACATGGGCAAGCGCAAGGTGATCGCCACGATCAAGGCGGGCACCTTCTCGAACGGTGTGGCCGTGGCGCCGGACGGCCAACGTGTTTATGTTTCCAACGGCAAGGACGGCACGGTGAGCGTGATCCGCACCGCCGACAATCAGGTCGAAGCCACCCTGCCGGTGGGCAAGCGGCCCTGGAACATGGCCCTCACCCCCGATGGCCGCAAGCTCTACGTGGCCAACGGCCGCTCCAACAGCGTCTCGGTGATCGACACCGAACGTCTCACCACCATCAGTGAAATCCCCGTCGGCGAGCTGCCGTGGGGCGTCGTCGTGCAGCCCTGACACAGGGCGTCGCGACACAAACTGAACCATCCCGACACACCTGCTCCACTTTGGAGCAGGTGTGCACGCCCCACATCAGAGCTTCAGGATCCACTCGATCGCGGCCTTCAGATCAGCATCACTGATCTTGTCCGGGCCGTTCGGGGTCATCGGAATCTGGCCCCACACACCGGAACCACCGTGACGCACCTTGGCGCTCAGCACCGCCACTGCGTCGCCCTGCCCCTTGTACTTGGCTGCCACGTCCTTGTAAGACGGGCCGACGCGCTTCTGATCGACTGCATGGCAGGCGGTACAGCGGGCCTTCTTGATGATCTCCTCGGACGCCATCGCCGGCGCGGCCGCGGCCACACCCAGCGCAATCGCGCACATCATCGGAATGAATTTCATAGCTCCTCCTTGGATCGGACTTGTGATTGGTCTTGGCGGCGGCCTGCAGACCACCCGCCCCGCCACCATTGCAAATTTCGTGCGCCGATGCCACCCACCCCAAACTGAAGGCCAATCCCTTTCCCAACAAGCACTTGCCCGATCCGGGCAGGATGCGAGCGGGCAGCGGCGCTGCTCCGCGGCTGCACACCTGCTCCATCCCGACACGCACCACGGAACACTTTTCCGCCCACGGCCGGCCTTTAGGGGGCGGTAGACCGGGCCAATCCTCTGGCATGTTTCCTGCACGGTCTCACCCGTGAAAAAAGCCGATCCCACCTCGCCAATCCCCGCAGTGGAAGCCATCCGGCGCTCCTGGGAGCGCTGCGCCGCCAACGGCCTGCGCAACAACGAACATCTGCCCGACGGCATCCTCCCCCGGGCCAGCCTGGCCGACCGGCTCGAAGGCAACGCGCGGCTGGTGGCCTACGCCCAGCCGATCATGGAGCACCTGCACCAGCAGATCGCCCGCTCGTCCTCCACCATCCTGCTGGCCGACGACGCCGGGATGATCCTGCGCGCAGTGGGCGATGCCGATTTCGCCGAACGCGCCGCGCGGGTCGCGCTGCAGCCCGGCGTGTCGTGGGCCGAATGCACCATGGGCACCAACGCCATCGGCACCGCGCTGGCCGAACAGCGCCCGATGGCGGTGATCGGCACCGACCACTTCCTTGAGCGCAACCGCTTCCTCACCTGCGTCGCCACCCCGATCCACGGCCCGGCCGGCGGCGTGCTGGGCATCCTCGACATCTCCACTTCGGCCCAGCTCAGCCAGATCCACGCCCAGGCGCTGATCCAGACCACCGCCGAGATCATCGAGAACCGCCTGATCGAGAGCATCCCCGAAGCCGCGGTGACGATCCGCTTCCATCCCCAGGCCGAAGCGCTGGCCTCGCCCCTCGAAGGGCTGGCGGTGTTCAACGAGGCCGGCGAGATGCTCGCCTGCAACCGGCGCGGCGAAACCCTGCTGGGCATCGGCGACAGCCGCAAGGAGCGCCCGGCCTTTTCGCGGATCTTCGAGACCCGCTGGACCACCCTCCTCGACCACGCCCTGTCGAGCAGCCTGCGCCCCACCCTGCTGTGCGCCCACGGCGGCCGCGAATTCGCCGCCCGGGTCCAGGCCGGCCGGCTCCAGGCCCTGCGCCCGGTGGCCGCCAGCGCACCCGGCACGCCCGCCGCCCGCCGCGGCGTAACCCTCGAAGACCTCGACCTGGGCGACCAAACCGTCGCCTCGGCGGTGCGCCGCGCCCGGCGCATCGTCGGGCTCGACATCCCGCTGCTCATCCAGGGCGAAACCGGCACCGGCAAGGAAGTCTTCGCTCAGGCCTTCCACCACAGCAGCCCGCGCCGCGACGGCCCCTTCGTGGCCATCAACTGTGCGGCCATCCCCGCCAACCTGATCGAGGCCGAACTCTTCGGCTACCGGGCCGGCGCCTACACCGGCGCCCGGGGCGAAGGCGCCCGCGGCAAGCTGCGCGAAGCCCACGGCGGCACCCTGTTCCTCGACGAAATCGGCGACATGCCGCTGCGCCTGCAGGCCGTGCTGCTGCGGGTGCTCGAGACCCGCCGGGTCACGCCCCTGGGCGGCGGCCCCGAGGAGGCCATCGACCTGGCGCTGGTGTGCGCCAGCCACCGGCCGCTCAAAACCCTGTGCGAGACCGGCGAGTTCCGTCCCGACCTGTATTTCCGCCTGTCGGCCATGAGCCTCGCGCTGCCCACCCTGCGCGAGCGCAGCGACATCGAGGCTCTCGCCCGCCGCATCCTGCGCGACGAATCCCCCGACCGCCCCCTGCGCCTGGCGGCCGCCACGCTGGACGTGATCCGCCGCCACCAGTGGCCCGGCAACATCCGCGAGCTGAAGAACGTGCTGCGCCTCGCCACCGCGATGCTGGGGCCGGACGAAGCCACCATCACCCCCGACCACCTGCCCCACGACCTGATCGACGCCAGCGAGACGCGGCCCACCACGCAAAGCCTGCGGGCCGCCGAAACCCGGCTGGTGGAAGAGACGGTGGCCCGCCACGCCGGCAACATCTCCGCCGCCGCGCGGGAGCTGGGCATCACCCGCACCACCCTCTACCGCAAGCTGCGGCGCGGCTGACCCTGCCCGCAGCTGCCCGACCGCGCCGGGCCGTGGGATACTCGCGGGCGTCCTTTTTCAGCCTTGTCTGCCATGTCCAGGTTCCGCGCCATCGCCGCCCCTCTCCTCGCCACCCTCGCCCTTGCCGGCTGCGAGGAACCGCCTTCGCCCCTCGTCCCCGAACTGCAGCAGCAGTTCCGGCCTGGCTATCCCCTCGCCGACGCCATCCAGAGCCTCAAGGCCCGCAACGCCACCCTCTCGGTGTACAACCGCAGCGAATGCGAATCCCTGGCCCGGGCCAACACCATGACGTCGCGCCTGCGCCCCAGCGGCGGGCCGTGCATCTTCGGCAAGATCCCGGTCTCGAAGAACTGGCTGGGCGGCCACACCGACGTGATCCTGCAGCTCGTCTTCAATGCCGAGGACAAGCTGGCGGATGGCGACTTCGAGGAAATTCGCGTGCCCTTCGGCTGGAACTGACCCACCGCCCCTGACACCCCGCCGGGCATCCCGGCCCCCCACGGCCAAGGCGCGCCCGCGCCCTGACAGACCTGCAACTCCACTGCCAGCACTGCCAGGCGCGCTGCCACCACGCCACCGCGACAAGACGCCGTGCTCAGGTGGTCGGCAGCACGTCCCCATTTCATCCCTACCCGCGCCCGCCGGGACTCGTCCGAACCGCCCGAACACTGCCAGAAACGCTGCCAGAAACGCTGCCAACCAACGCCACGGCAGCCCATCCTGGCAGTCAGCCTGCGTCCGATTGCCGCACCAGAAGCAATCACAATCCATTGATTTAAAAACATTTAATCAAAAATTGCGAAATGGCACGGGAATTGATTGGGTAACCCCCATCAACAACAAACGCTGCCAGACATGTCGCTTCACCCCACCGCCAGGCATCTCGGCTGGCTCATCGTCGTCAAGCTGCTCGCCCTCGTGGCGCTGTGGTGGTGCTTCGTGCGCGATGCCAGGCTCGAGGTGGACGCGCAGGACATGTCGAGGCAGCTCGCCCCCAACCCCGTCGTCCAAGGAGCACCTCGTGGTCAGTGAACAACTGGTCGATCTATCGCGGCTGCAGTTTGCCGCCACCGCCCTTTACCACTTTCTGTTCGTCCCCCTCACCATCGGCATGGTGTGGCTGCTGGTCATCATGGAATCGGTCTATGTGATGACCGCCAATCCCCTCTACAAGGACATGACCCGCTTCTGGGGCAAGCTCTTCGGGATCAACTTCGCCCTCGGCGTCACCACCGGGATCACCCTCGAATTCCAGTTCGGCACCAACTGGGCCTATTACTCCCACTACGTCGGCGACATCTTCGGCGCACCGCTCGCCATCGAGGGGCTGATGGCCTTCTTTCTCGAGTCCACGATGATCGGGCTGTTCTTCTTCGGCTGGGACAGGCTGGCGCGCAAGGAGCACCTGCTCGTCACCATTCTGATGGCGGTCGGCACCAACCTCTCGGCATTGTGGATCCTGATCGCCAACGGGTGGATGCAGAACCCGGTGGGCGCCGAGTTCAGCTACGTGACGATGCGCATGGAGATGACCGACTTCTGGGCGGTGGTCTTCAACCCGGACGCCCAGGCCAAGTTCGTGCACACGGTGTCGGCCGGCTACGTCACCGGCGCCATGTTCGTGCTGTCGATCTCGTCCTGGTATCTGCTGCGCGGGCGCGACGTGGAGTTCGCCAAACGCAGCTTCGGCATCGCCGCCGCCTTCGGATTCGCTTCCGTATGCTCGGTGATCGTCCTCGGCGACGAATCGGGCTACACCGTCGGCGAAGCCCAGCAGACCAAGCTGGCGGCCATGGAGGCGATGTGGGAGACCGAGCCTGCACCAGCCGCCTTCAATCTGATCGCCATCCCCAACGAGGCCGAGATGAAGAACGACTTCGCCATCGAGATTCCGTGGGTGATGGGCCTCATCGGCACCCGCTCCCTGGACAAGCAGATTCCCGGCATCAAGGAGATCAAGGCGAAGAACCGGGAACGCATCGTCTCCGGCATCGAGGCAGTGACGGCCCTCGACGCCCTGCGCCGCAATCAGAATGATGAAGCCGCCCGCCGCAAGTTCGAGCAGCACAAGGCCGACCTGGGCTTCGGCCTGCTCCTCAAGAAATACGTCACCCGCCTGGACGACGTGACGCCGGCCATCATCGACAAGGCCGTGAATGACACGGTTCCCCGCGTCGCCCCGATGTTCTGGAGCTTCCGCCTGATGGTGGCCCTGGGCTTTGCGATGCTGCTGCTCTTCGGGCTCTCCCTGTGGCATTCGGTGAAGGGCGACTTTGCAGACCGGCGCGGCCTGCTGCGGGCAGCGCTGTATTGCCTGCCGATGCCGTGGATCGCCTGCGAGGTGGGCTGGTTCGTGGCCGAATATGGCCGCCAGCCCTGGACCATCTACGGCGTGCTGCCCACCCACCTTTCCGTATCGACCCTGAGCGTGGAGAGCCTCTATGGCTCCCTCGCCGGCTTCGTCGGCTTCTACACCGTGCTGCTGATCGTCGAGATGTTCCTGATGATCAAGTTCGCCAGGCAAGGGCCGGGCAGTCTCGGCACCGGTCGCTACGCCAACGAAGCCCACGCCTGAACCGAGGACGATTCCAAATGCTCGACTATGAAACCCTCAAACTGATCTGGTGGCTGCTCGTCGGCGTCCTGCTGATCGGCTTCGCCATCATGGACGGCCACGACATGGGTGTCGGCACGCTGCTGCCCTTCGTCGGCCGGAACGACACCGAACGGCGCGTCGTCATCAACACCATCGGCCCGCACTGGGACGGCAACCAGGTGTGGTTCATCACCGCCGGCGGCGCCATCTTCGCCGCCTGGCCGCTGGTCTATGCCACCGCCTTCTCGGGGCTGTACTGGGCCATGCTGGCGGTGCTATGGGCGCTGTTCTTCCGCCCGGTGGGCTTCGACTACCGCAGCAAGATCCACGACCCCCGCTGGCGCAGCACCTGGGACTGGGGCCTGTTCGTCGGTGGCGCCGTGCCGCCGCTGATCTTCGGAGTCGCCTTCGGCAACCTCTTCCAGGGCGTGCCCTTCAGCTTCGACGATCACCTGGTATCCACCTACTCCGGCAGCTTCTGGGCCTTGCTCAACCCGTTTGCCCTCCTCACCGGCGTCGTGTCGACGGCGATGATCACCTTCCACGGGGCCATCTACCTGGCCCACCGCACCCAGGGCGAAATCCAGTGGCGGGCCCTGCGGGCAGCCGGCTTCTTCGGCGGGCTGACGATCCTGAGCTTTGCCGCAGCGGGCCTGTGGCTGTGGCTGGCGATCCCCGGCTACGTCATCCAGTCGGCAGTCGACGGCGCGGCGCTGCCCAATCCGCTGGGCAAGACCGTGATCCGCGAAGCCGGCGCCTGGTTCGCCAACTACCGCGCCCAGCCCGCCACCGCCGCGCTGCCCCTGGCGGGCATCGCCGGTGTGCTGGCGGCCCAGATGCTCGCCCGCCGCGGCCGCACCCTGGCCGCCTTCTGGGCCTCGGCACTGGCGATCGCCGGCATCATCGGTACGGCCGGCGCGGCCCTGTTCCCCTTCGTGATGCCGTCCTCCCTCGACCCCAACGCCAGCCTGACGGTGTGGGACAGCGTCTCCAGCCAGCTCACCCTCAACATCATGCTGTGGGCCACGCTGATCTTCATGCCGCTCATCGTGCTCTACACCAGCTGGGCCTACCGCGTGATGGGCGGCAAGGTCACCCCCGCCTACGTCCGGGAAAACAGCCATTCGGCTTACTGAGGAGTCAATCGCATGTGGTATTTCACCTGGGTCCTGGGCGTCGGCTTTGCCGTCTTCCTGGCCATTCTCAACGCACTGTGGGCCGAGCACGAGGCCAGCCGCCAAGCCACATCCCGAGGTTCGCACGATGAACGCTAGCCCCTACGACCAGCTGGGCGAGGCGGGCATCGACCGGCTCGTGGAGCGCATCTACCACTGGATGGCCGAGCTGCCCGAAGCCGAGGCGGCGATGCGCCTCCACCACCCCGACATGAGCGAGGTCAAACAGCGCCTCGCCGCCTTCCTGAGCGGCTGGCTGGGCGGGCCGGACCGATTCCGCCCCCTTTACGGCGAACCTTTCATGCGGCGCCGGCACATGGCCTTCCCCATCGACAGCGCCGCCCGCGACGCCTGGATGGCGGCGTTCCGCAAGGCCCTCGACGAGGTGGTGGACGAGCCCGGGCTGCACGCGTGGCTGCTGGCCCGCTTCCAGGCCATGGCCGATCACCTGCGCAACCGGGCAGACTCCAGCGCCCCCCAGGCGCACACCGGCTGCAGCTGCAGCACGGCCTGAACGCGCTGACCATGCTGATGAACACTGGCACACCTCCTGTAACCCACGAAATGCCGGCCACACTGCCCGAGACACCTTCGCCACGGATGCACCTGCCCTGCCTGGCCGTTGCCATCCTGATCATGCTGGGCGGCTCGCTGAACCCCTTCCTGATGGCCGGTCCGCAAGGGCAGGCCGACCACGGGATGGCCTTTGCGCTGCTGATCGCGATGACCGCCGGCATGGTGCGTGGCGTCGGCTTCGTGCCCGTGGGCCGGATCTGGCGCTGGCTGTTCTCTGGCTGGACGTGCCTGCTGTGCCTGATTGCCGCCGCAGCCATGAGATTTTTCGCATGACGCCCATGACACCAGCCGGTTCCGGCAAGCCCGTGGCCCCTTCACCACCTTAGGAAACACCCCATGAAACACCTGTTCATCGCCACCTCCCTCAGCCTGCTGGCCCTGTCGGCCCAGGCCGTGGACATTGCCGTTCCGGCCGCGGAAGTCCACGCCCGCGTACAACAGCCCAACCAGAACCTGCTCTTCGTGGACGTGCGCGATCCCGTCGAGATCATGTTCGTCGGCTTCACCGACGCAGTGCACGTGAACATCCCCTTCCTGATGGTGGACCGCACCGCCTGGGATGCGAAACGCGGCGTCTACAAGCTGGTGCAGAACCCGGAATTCGTCAGCCAGATCAAGGCCGAACTTGAACGACGGGGCCTCGGCATGGATGCCGAAGTGATCACCTTGTGTCGTTCTGGGAGCGAACGGGGCGAGCCGAGCGCGAGCTTCCTGCGCAGCAACGGCTTTCCCAATGCCCGTTACGTGATCGACGGTTTCCAGGGCACGCCCCTCAAGGAGGGCCCCCAGGCCGGACTGCGGGTGGTCAATGGCTGGCAGAACAGTGGCCTGCCCTGGAGCACGAAGATGAACCCGGCCAAGATGTACCGTCTCGACAAGCACTGAGGCCATGCCGGGGCGTCACGCATCCATCGTCCCCGGCGCCCCGATTGTTCAGCCTGCTGAACAGTGAATCCCGCGCGGGCGTCTTCCGCCACTGCAACCATATCCCTAAACTTGCGCATCCAGCCCGGCCCAGCGCCGGGCGGCACGCCGTTTACTCCAGGGATTTGCAATGCAGCTCACCCCCCGTCTCGTCCTGATGCTCGCCACCCCGCCCGCCATGTGGGCCACCAACGCGGTGGTCGGCCGCATGGCCATCGGCAGCATCGACCCGCTGCTCCTCAACGCCCTGCGCTGGGTGGTGGCTTTCGCGCTGCTGCTGCCCCTGGGCTGGGCGGCCATCGGCACCCCGGCGGCGCGGGCGCAGATCGTTGAACGCTGGCGCTACCTGCTGGTGCTGGGGGTGATCGGGGTGGGCGCCTACAACGCGCTGCAATACATGGCCCTGCGCACCAGCACGCCCCTCAACGTCACGCTGATCGCTTCCAGCTCCCCGGTGTGGGCGATGGTGGTGGGCGCGGTGGGTTACAAGGTTCGCCCCACCCGGCTGCAGCTCATCGGCGCGCTGCTGTCGCTGGCGGGCGTGGCGCTGGTGATGTCCCGGGGCAACCCGGCGGCGCTGGCCGACATCCATTTCGTGCAGGGCGACCTGCTGATGCTGGTGGCGATCATCGGCTGGTCGCTCTACAGCTGGATGCTCGCCAAGCCGCCCGCCCACATGCTGGGCGCGGCGCGGCCCAACTGGAACTGGGCGCAGTTTCTGGTGGCCCAGGCAATCTTCGGGGTGAGCGGCGCGGTGGCGACCGCGGTGGTGGGCGACATGATCGCGCCCTCGGCCCCGACCCAGTGGTCGTGGCAGCTGGTGGCGACCATCCTGTTCGTGGCCATCGGCCCGTCGATCATCGCCTACCGCCTGTGGGGCCTGGCAGTGGCCGAGGCGGGGCCGGCGATGGCGTCGATCTTCTACAACCTCACGCCACTGTTTGCGGCAGTGCTCTCGGCCGCGGTGATCGGCGAAGGCCCGCAGCCCTTCCACGGCGTCGCCTTCGGGCTGATCGTGGCCGGCATCGCGGTGTCGTCGCGATCGACGGCGGCGCGGGCCGGCAAGTAGGTCGCCCCAGAAACAGCAAGACCCCGGCGGGGGGACGTCCGGGGTCTTGTTGCTTGCGCCTGGCGCTGGCGGATTACTTGGGCGCCAGGGTCAGGATCCACTTCACCAGTTTCTTGGCGTCGGTTTCCTTGATGGCCACCTTGTTGGGGGGCATCGCCAGGCCGCTGACCTTGTCCTTCCAGTGGCTGCCGTAGGGGTTGGAGCCTTCCAGCACCACGCGGGTCAGGAAGACGTCGGCGCCCGGCTTGCCCTTGTACATCTTGGCGACATCCTGCCAGGCCGGGCCGATGGGGGCCATGCCGTTGGGGCCGGGGGTGCCGGACTCGATGGAGTGACAGGTCAGGCAGCCGCTCTTCACGGCGAGGGCCTTCATGTCATCGTCAGTGGCTGCCGCAGCGGTCGTGGCGACCAGGGCCAGCATCACCGGAACGACGGTGTTACGTAAGGCAATCATGTTTCTTCTCCTTGGCTAAAAATCGAAAGACACCCCGAGCGAGCCCGGCAGGGGCGACCGACTGGCCTGCCCCCACCGCACCGTCAGGTGCATCTGCGTTAAATCCGTGTTCCCGCCCAGTTTCCGCCGGATCGGGAACGCCTGCTTGTGAATCGTCTGCTGGCCTGGGCAGCGCCTGCGGGTGACCGCTTCGGCCCGCATGGCGAGCCCTCAGACCTGGGCCAGGGGCAGGCACAGGCGCACCTGCAGCCCGCCGCCCGGGGCCTCGTCGAACCAGCACGAGCCCCCCGCCATCTCGGCCCGCTCGCGCATGCCGAGCAGCCCGCCGCGGGAGCGCCGGACGATCTCGCTGGCCTTGCCCACGCCATTGTCGGCCACCGTCAGCTCCACCGCCTTGCCCACCTCGCGCAGGGTCAGCCGCACCTGGCTGGCCACGCTGTGGCGCAGCACGTTGGTGAGCGCCTCCTGCACCGTGCGATACAGGGCCAGCCCGGCCGCCGGCGGCAGCGCCGGGAGCGATTCGGGGAAGGCCGCCTCGATACCGATCTGCGGCGCCCGGCCGCGCCAGCCGCTCACCAGATCGTTCAGGGCGTCCATCATCTGCAGGCCTTCGAGGCCATGGGGGCGCAGCTGGGACAGCAGGTTGCGCACCTGGGCGAGCATGCGGGTGGATTCGTTGCGGATGTCCCGCGCGCTGTCGGCCAGATCATCCGGCGACGCCCGGCCGGCGTGGCGTTCAATGTAGGCGGCGGAGACATTGACTGCCGTGAGAGACTGGCCGAGCTCGTCGTGGAGTTCCCGGGCCAGCTCGCGGCGCTCGTTTTCCTGCAGCTCAAGCAGCTGGCGGGCAAGCTGCTGGCGGGCCTGGCGGGTTTCGGAAAGCTCGCCGGACATGCGCTCGATGGCGCTGGCGATGCTGGCAAACTCCTTCAGCCGGAAGGCCGGCAGGCTCACCCGGCCTTCGTCGCGGCCCACCCGGGCGAGGCCGTCTTCCAGCTCACGCACCGGCTTGAGCGCCCGATGGGCTGCCAGCCAGGCCACCACCGCCATCGCCAGGGAGAACACCAGCAAGGTCGCCATGATGCGGGCGCCGTCACGCAGGATTTCGTGGATTTCGGCCCGGGCATCGGCGCGGATCACCAGCGTGCCGTCGCCCAAGGGAATGCGCCGCTCATGGATCTCGCGGCCGTCGAGCAGGTAGTCCACCAGCGGTTCCATCAACCCGCCACGGGCGGGCGCCAGACCCTGCTCCAAATTTGAACGCTCCACATGGAGCGCAACGTGTCGTAACTGACCACCTGCCAGCAGGGCTTCCAGGTCGCCCGCGCGGGATTCCGGCGCGGCACTCACCGCCAGCATGGTGTTCACCAGGCGCGTCGAGGCAGCCATTTCCTCGGCCACATCCTCGCGCAGCGCCAGTCCAACCCACGCCGCCGCTGCCAGCAGCAGCGCGAGGGCGAATCCGAGCACATAGCCGAACAGTCGCCAGCGTAGATCCATGGGTGTCTCCCCTTATATTCCTTTGGGAGTAATCAGAGCAAGGCATGTGCCAGCCCGCCGGCATGAGCGCACAACGCCGTCCGCGCGGCCAGAATGAAGAAACCGCCGCTTCCGGCTGGAAGACGGCGGTTCCGGCGAAACCCGTGCGGCCCGTCAACGGGCAGCCACGGCGGCAATCACGGCATGCAGATCTGGCCGGTGACGGCGGACGGTGCGCCAACGGTGGTGCCCATCACGTTGAGGTGGCCGCTGACATTGGCAAAGGCGCCCTTGCCGTCGGAGCCGGAGATCAGGATCTGCTCGGTCATCAGCTTGGGCACGACCTGGCCGGTGGCCGACAGCTGGGGCTGGATCACCACCACGTCGGTGGTGTAGATCGCGGTACGGCGGGCCCCGTGGCCCAGCCACATGGTGGTGCGGGCGGTCTGGACGATCTGGCGCGGCAGCGGCGAACCCGCGGCCGGCACCGCCACCGGCGCCACCGTGACCGGCGCACCGGGCACCAGGCTGGCCATCGGCTCGATGGTATTGCCCGCATAGCCCGTCGCCGCCGGGAAGCCGGCCAGGGACAGCTGGACGCTGAAGCAGTCACCACCGAACAGCGACGCCGGCGTTCCCGGCTGGGCCACCGTCCGGATCGTGCAGGCCGCGTCGGGCAGCAGCCTGGCCGTGCCGATCACCGGCACGCAGACGGCGCCGGCAACGCTGGAGGCAAAGGTGAGCAGCAGGGGAAGGGCGAATTTCGGGGTCATGCGAATGCTCATGATGAGATGAACTCCGGTGTCGGATGAGGGGAAGACGAAAGCGTACCGGAGCTGTCGTAGCGATTCACGAAGAACAACCCAAATTGGGTGGCGGCGCATCTCAACGGAAACGTGACTTTCCGCACACCGGCGGGCACATCGGCGACCGGGCCCATCAATGCTGGATGCTTCGCAGCAGGGCCACCAGTTCGGCCTGACGGGTCGTGCGGGTCTTCTGGAAGATGCCCTGAAGCTGCGTCTTGGCGGTGTTGGTGGACACGCCGACCCGGGAGGCGACATTTGCCAGCGCGCCCCCACCCAGCAGCGCGCAGGCCAGCCGCGCCTCGGCCACGGTGAGCCCGAAGCCCTGCTGCAGCACCGCCTCGCTGGGCGGCGCGAGGGGATCGGTCACCTTGACGAGCACACCCAGCTGCTCGAACCACGGCCGCCCGCCCACCTGCATCAACGGCGCGACCGTCACCAGCAGCGGCGGGCCGTGCTCGCGATCCAGCGCCAGGACGGGCGGGCTCGCCCCCGGCCGGTGCAGGTTGCCCTTGGCGAGTTCCAGGGCATCCGAAAAGGCGCGCTTGAATCGCGACTGGGCCTCGGAGGACACGCAGCGCAGCACCTGATCCGCTCCCAGGCGAAAGACGCCGCCCGCCGCAAGCAAGGCGTCGAAGGCCGGATTGGCCTCGCTCAGGCGGCCATTCCCGGCAATCGCCGCCACCGGCTCGGGGCTTGCCTCGACACCCCGGCTGCCGAAGGCCAGCGCCCGGGCAAACGCCGCCAGCCGCCGCGAGATTCGGATGGCCCGATCGAGGTGTGGCAACAGCAGGGCCAGGATCGCTCGCTGTTCCTGGCTGAAAGCCTCCTCCACGCCCACCCGCAGCAGCACCACGTTGCCATGCCGGGCGTTCTCCACGGCCAGCTTGGCCATCAGGCATTCCTGCAGGCCGCAGGGCAGCAGGTATTCCCGATAGACGGGGCTCCCCAGCCGGATCTCGTCCGACAGCGCCTCCCGATCGGAAATCCACTGCATCTCGGGGGATTTCATCATCACCGGCAGGCGCGGATCAATCTGGGCATAGCGCTTGAGGTAAACGTGGTGCGCCTCTTCATCCACGTTGTAAAGCACGTGCCGCCAAAGCACCGACTGCGCGTAGTCCATATCCACGAACACCGCTGCCTGAGTGTAGTGGTCAAGTATTTTCGGACACCCCGATAGGGTGTTTTGCTGCCATGTCCC
>ERZ650306.40-NODE-40-length-57693-cov-8.620945_pt1 | contig 57693 bp, 50 predicted proteins | sample MGYA00376242_ERZ650306 | MGnify/ENA primary metagenome ERZ650306 (study PRJEB26733, sample SAMN07839244) | wastewater metagenome | biome: urban; feature: wastewater treatment plant; material: waste water | place: USA: North Carolina | collected 2016-03-31 ... | reverse complement strand
CAGTGGCAGGCGGCGAAGTGGGCATGGTGCGGCTCGTGGGGGGGGGAGAAGAAGGGGGATGGGTAGCCAGCTAAGAACCTGTTCACAGTCGGCGACACTCAGGTGATCCTGCGTTTAAATTCACAAAAATAGGCGTATTGATTCAAGTCCAACGGCGTTTTTTTGCGCATTTCACCTTGGCTGACCCGTCGTTCGCTAGAACGTAAACAGATTCTAAAAGCGCATCTGAACACAGCTAAAACGCACGTTGCAACAACACAGGGGGTCGCTTCAGTCGGCCATACAGTTCCCACCCTACTGCTGTGCTGTTTGCGGTCTAGGCAACAGCACAGCAGCGTTCAACCACCCAGCGGCAACAAATCCAACTTAGCCATCAGCTGCCGGTCCTTATCGACCTCGGGATTGCCGGTGGTCAGCAATTTTTCGCCGTAGAAAATCGAGTTCGCCCCTGCCATAAAGCACAGTGCCTGCATGGCTTCGGGCATCTCGCCCCGACCGGCGGACAAGCGAATATAGCTGTGCGGCAAGACCAGCCGCGCCACGGCGACTGTGCGCACAAACTCGGTCCAATCGAGGGTTTCTGCGCCATTTAGCGGCGTGCCTTCGACCTTGACCAAGCTATTCATCGGCACTGATTCGGGCTGGGGGGTCAGGTTGGCCAACTGGGCAATCAGCCCTGCACGATCTTGGCGAGTGTCATTCAGCCCCACAATACCACCACAGCAGACGTTCAGCCCCGCTTGGCGCACCTTGCCCAGCGTATCCAGCCGGTCTTCGTAGTCGCGGGTGGAGATAATATCGGCGTACTTTTCAGGCGAGGTGTCGAGGTTGTGGTTGTAGTAGTCCAAGCCTGCGTCTTTGAGCTTTTCTGCTTGCCCCTGTTGCAGCAAACCAAAGGTGGCGCAGGTTTCCAGCCCCAGTGATTTCACCTCCCGAATCATGTCGAGCGTGGCATTCAGGTCCGCATCTTTCGGCCCCCGCCACGCCGCGCCCATACAGAATCGCCCCGCGCCGTTTTCTTTGGCATGGCGGGCGGCGGTCAGCACGTCTTCGACCGTCATCATCGGGGTGTTTTCGACCGGCGTATCGTGGTGGACAGATTGCGGGCAATAGCCGCAGTCTTCGGGGCAGCCGCCGGTTTTAATCGAAACCAGCGTAGAAAGCTGAATCCGGCTGGGGTCAAAATGCTCACGGTGCAAGGCCGCCGCCCGAAAAACCAAATCAAGAAACGGCAAGTCGTAGAGGGCTTCGATTTCGGCGACTTGCCATAGGTCTGCGGCAGGGTGCGGGGTGGGGCGGGGCTGGAAGGTCAAGGGGCTGGCGGTCATGGTGGCTCTAAATTCAGTTAGGTGGGAAGGGGCAGGCACGATGCTGCGAACTCAGAATAGTCGGGGAAGGTGGGTATGCTGTCAAATCGCACGCATGACTTTTTGAACAAGTGCGTAAATTTTGTGCAATCTGCTTGGCCACAGCCCTGTGCGCTGTGTGGGGCACTGTCGCCGCAAGCGGTCTGTGCGCCCTGCGTGGCGGACTTGCCCTGCTTGCCGCTGCCGGTGTGCCCACAGTGCGCCCTGCCGACGGCGATACCTTCACCCTGTTTGACCTGCCACGCCACCCCGCCGCCCTTTGACCACTTACTGGCGGCCTATCCGTTTGCGTGGCCGCTGTCTGGGCTGCTGCACGCCTTTAAATATGGGCAGCAACAGACCTTGGCAGGGGCATTGGCCGAATTGGCACTGCCCGCGATGGCGGCACGGCTGGCCCTGACCCCTGCGGCACATCGCCCTGATTGCCTGATTCCCCTGCCGCAAAGTGAGGCGCGATGGCGCGAAAGAGGCTTCTGGCCAACCCAAGAATGGGGGCGAAAAGTGGCTGCTTCGCTGGCCATACCGCTGAACACCACCGCACTGTTGCGCTCACGCGACACTCCGCAACAAGCAGGACTTGACCGCGAGGCTAGACTTGTGAACGTGCAAGGGTCTTTTTTTGCCCCAAAATCGCTGAAAGGCTTGTCAGCCGTACTCATAGACGACGTGACCACCACGGGCGCGACGCTGTCCGAAGCCGCCCAAACCTTGCGCCAAGCGGGGGTAACGCGGGTGGAATGCTGGGTGTTGATGCGAGCCTTACCCTCGGTTTGATTGACTAACTTATTGATAGGACGAAATAATCCGTTTCGTTCTCGAGTAAATACCCCATGTTCAGCATCGTCCTTTTTCAGCCGGAAATCCCGCCCAACACGGGCAATGTGATTCGATTATGTGCCAACACCGGCTGCGATCTGCATGTGGTTAAACCGCTTGGTTTTCCCCTTGATGACGCAAAAATGCGTCGGGCAGGACTGGACTATCACGAGTTCACTCGGATGGTCGTTCACGAAAACTGGGCGGATTGCGTGGCGGCCCTTGCCGGACGGCGATTTTTTGCTGCCACCACGCGGGGCAGCACACGCCCCGATTTAGCAGCGTTCCAACCGGGTGATGTTTTGGTTTTTGGCCCGGAAACGCGCGGATTGCCCACAGAGGTACTCTCTGCCATTCCGCCAGAACGCTGGCTACGCCTGCCGATGCGTCCTGACAATCGTAGTTTGAATTTGTCTAACGCCGTGGCTGTCACCGTGTACGAAGCATGGCGGCAACACGATTTTCTCGGCAGCACCTAGCGCGACCCGGCTTGTGCTTTTTGCCTGCGGGTCGCATCCGTTCCCCTGTTGGCACACAGCACAAGGGAGTTCGAGCGTATGCAAGCTGTTGTTCGTTGGCTTTCACTCGGTTTTACCTGCGCGGCCCTCGCGGCCTGTTCCACCCCACCTTCAGCTTCGTCTAGCAAATATGCGACGAATGCGGCTAAAACCAGCCGTGGTATCGCCCCCCCACTGGGACTGATTAACCCCAGTCCTTCTGCCCTAGACCGCATCCCTGATGCTGTTCCTACGCTAGAGCCGCTTCACGCCTCTGCAAATCGCCCTTACGAAGTGATGGGGCAGACCTTCCAACCCGAAACCAAGCTTCGCCCTTACCACGCCCGTGGCATGGCTTCTTGGTATGGCAAAAAATTTCATGGGCGACGCACCGCATCGGGCGAGCCTTACGATATGTATGAAATGACGGCGGCCCACCCCACGCTGCCGATTCCCAGCTACGCCCGCGTCACCAATGTAGACAACGGCAAAAGCGTTATCGTGCGGATTAACGACCGTGGCCCGTTTCACAAAAGCCGCTTAATTGACCTGTCTTACACCGCTGCCAACAAGCTCGGTTTTGTGGATTTTGGCAGTGCCGAAGTGGTGGTTGAGCGTGTCCGTGCCCAAGGCGAAGCCGACACCGGTAGCGGGCTTGCCCCTGTCGCTGCCCGCACCACCAACACCGTGAAGGCCATTAGTGATGTGGCGCAAGCCCCCTTGCCCAGCACAGAGGGTATCTGGCTGCAATTGGGCGCGTTTGGCACACCCAGCAACGCCGAAGCCTTCCGTCAGCGCATGGCGACCTTGGCACAAAACAACGAGGTGGATGGCCGTTTAGAGGTGCTCAACCGCGATGGCATCTACCGCGTGCGGATCGGGCCTTTCCTCAACGTCAACCGTGCCCGCGATGTGGGTGATCGTTTGCAAGTGCAAACCGTGGTGATGCGCTAACCGCCACCGCGCTTAAATAACAGGGAAAAAGACCCAAAAAAAGGGGGAAGCACCGCAATGGTGACTTCCCCCTTTTCTTTGACCGCCAATCTACGGTGGCGGGCAGTGGTGGCATAGTATCTGCCCCCCGCCTCCTGTCTTGGTGAGCCGCCTAGCGACTGCCCACCCCGTCCGCCACGCCTCTTCCCAATAGAGAGGAGGAGGGCGCGTTAAACGCGGAAGCGTCCAACAGACTGATGCAGCTCATTGGTCAGGTCACGCATCTGTGTGGTGGCCTCTGCCACCTGCCGTGCCGAATGGGCATTGCCAGAGGCCGACTGGGCGATGTGCTCCACATTACGGGCAATATCGGTGCTGGCAGCATTTTGCTGCCGAAGCGCACTCGAAATCGCATTCACCACATCCGCCACACGGTCGGCACTGGTGTGAATCCGCCCCACGGTTTCGCCGCCGCGCTCGGCCAAGGTCAGTCCATTGTTGACGCGGCTCACGGCCTCATCCATGGTGTGCTGTGACTGCCCCGAACTTTGCTGAATATCGACAATCATGCGGGCAATTTCGTCGGTCGCTGACGAGGTTCGCTCGGCCAGCTTGCGGACTTCATCCGCCACCACCGCAAAGCCGCGCCCTTGCTCACCGGCGCGTGCGGCTTCAATTGCCGCATTCAGTGCCAACAAGTTGGTTTGGTCGGCGACTTCTTTAATCACATTCATGATGGTGGAGATGGTTTCGGTCTTTTTGCCCAAATCATCAATCGCGTGGGAGGTGTCCTGCACCGACTCGTGAATCCGGCGCATTTCGGTAACGGCCTCGGCAATCACTTTCGCCCCTTCGGCGGAGAGTTTGCCCGATTCGTCCGACACATCCCGCGCACTGCCGGCACTGTCCGCAATGTGCGAAATACTCACGGTCATTTGCTGCACCGAAGCCGCCATGCCCGATGCCGCTTGGCTTTGTTGGTCAGAGACGTTGGTCACTTCGTTGGCCAGCGTAGCCACCGAACGCGACATATCTGACAGGGCGTTGGCACTATAGCCAATCCGCCCAATCAGGCTACGCAGATCGCGCCAAGCAGGCTGTTTTGGTCGCCGCGAACCTCGATAGGCATGGTCAGGTCGCCGCTGGCAATGATTTTGACTACTTCTGCAGCATAGGCCGGTTCACCGCCCAGTTGCGATTGCACGCTGCGCTTAATCGCCACACTGGCCAACAGTAGCACCACAAAAATCACCAAACTGGCACTCAAGAGCTTGATAGCTTGCGCTCTAAACAGGGCATCTACGTCATCCAGATAGACCCCTGTCCCCACTGACCAATGCCATACCTCCGACGTGGCGATATACGATACTTTGCCAACTATGCCGACTTGAGGATTCTTTTCCCAGACATAGCGAGTGTAGGCCTTGCCATTCCCTTCACGCAGTGCGTTACGGAACAGTTCACCCAAATTGACCCCATCCGCTAGTTTGAGTGAATCGACGCTTTTGCCGACAAGGGCTTCTTTCGGGTGGGTAATAAATTTGAAGTCTTGGTCGAAGATATAAATGTAGTCGTTGCTACCGTAACGCATAGCGGCGAGAGCTGCTTTGGCGGCATGCTTAGCCGCAGCTTCGGGCATAGCACCGCTGCTGGCTTGTTTTTCGTAGAACGTGACAATGCTCAAGCCCGACTGTACCAAGTTCAGCACACGGGATTTATGCCCCTCAAAACCTTCTTGGTACTGGTTGTAAAGCGAGGCACCGCTAATAAACAGCACCCCAAAAAAAGCAATGGCGACCAAAGCATTGAGCTTGGCACGCATCGAAAGGGTCTGAAACATGAAGGACTCCTAAACTGCCATAGGGCGATGATCGTAGTGGGAAGAGGGCGGTTTCCCTTACCCTAAAAAAATAAAAATGGGGAGCGGCACCTCTACGGATGGGCGACAACTCAGCCCCTAGAACCAGCGCAAGTGGAACGCCAGATAGTAAGGCAGCCGCACTGCATCAAACAAGGCGTTGTCTACCAGAGTTATAGACTCAGTTAGGTTATTTTTGCCCCCACTTAGCGTAGTGGGATGATGCTATTCTGCGAGCTAACTTTGTCTTATGGACTGGGCATGTAATGCACCTTATCGACCTATTTGTTCACCCGCTGAAATCCGCACGCGGCATTCGTCATACCACCGCCTTGGCCACACTATCCGGCTTAGTCAGCGACCGCCGTTGGATGCTGGCGCACCCTGATGGGCAGTTTGTCACCGCGCGGGCGCTGCCTCAGCTCACCCAAATTCGGGTCACAGTGCTGAGTGGGGCAATTCTGCTGTCTGCGGCAGGCCATCCCCCGATTGCCGCTATCGAAACGGCCTATACCCAACCCTGCGCCACCGGCGTATGGGGCGATGCGTTTTCGGCGTGGCAGGGCGATGCGGCGGTCGATGCGTGGTGCAGCCGTGTCTTGGGCTGTTCGGTACAGTTGCTGTATGCCGGCGACACCCCCAACCGCCGCCAAAAGACCCTAGATGCACCGCTGGGCTTTGCCGATGGCTACCCGTATTTGCTGGTGGGGCAAGGGTCTTTGGATACCCTGAATGCCCGTTTGGCACAGCCGGTGACGGCGCGGCATTTTCGCCCTAATTTGGTGGTGGCCGACACCCAGCCTTACGAGGAAGACGACTGGACAGTGATACAGATTGGCGAGGTGGTGTTTGATGTGGTCAAGCCCTGCACCCGCTGCATCCTGACCACGGTGAACCCCGCCACAGGCATTGCAGCAGCGGATGGTGAGCCGATGACCACGCTGATGCGAGACCGCCTGTTTGACGATGGTGTGCATTTTGGGCAAAACCTCGTCCCCCGCAATACAGGTACGCTGGCGGTGGGGATGCCGGTGACGGTGCTGGCCACGCGGCTGGCGTTTTGAGCCTGCGTTGAAATGCCCCGTAGAGGCGTGACAGCGTTTGGTGGTTATTCCCCTCCACCGGACGGGGGGGTGGCTGGCGAGGCCGCCCGCGCAAAAACCCAACCCAACCCAAAACCAACCACCCCACCCCTCCACGGGAGGGGAATAGCGGCGGCGAAACTCAGGTGCAGCTAGACGTTGAGCCCGTTCTCAGAAAGCCTCGCGCACCGGCTCAGGCCGCCCAAACAAATAGCCCTGAAAAAACCGGCAGCCGCGTTCCAGCAAAAAATCACGCTGGGCTTCAGCTTCCACCCCTTCGGCAATCACCGCCAACCCCAAGCTCTGCCCCAAACTCAGCACCGAGCACGCCAAGGCAGCAGCATTGGCATCAGTCAGCATGTTGTGGACAAATGACTTGTCGATTTTGAGCTGGTCCAGCGGCAAGCGACGCAGTAGCACCAAAGACGAAAATCCCGTCCCAAAATCATCCAGCGAAAAGCCAATCCCATGCGCTTTAAGGGCGTTCATTTTGGCAATTGCACCATCCAAATTGGCATGGAGTAGCCCCTCGGTGACTTCTAGCGTCAGGCGAGAAGTCGGTGCGCCGGTGTGGCGTAGCACCGTCAACACTTGCTCAATAAAACTGGGGTGGCTGAGTTGGCGCACACTAATATTGACCGCGACAAACCACCCCGCCGTGTGGGGGTGCTGTGCCCACCGTGCCAGTTGTCGGCAGGCAGCTTCGAGTGCCCACAGCCCAATCGGAATAATCAGCCCGATATCTTCGGCCAGCGGCACAAACTCCGAAGGCAACAGCAAGCCCCGCCGAGGATGCTGCCAGCGCAACAAGGCTTCATAGCCCATTACCTCGTTGTGCGAATCCACCTGCGGCTGGTAGTACAGCACAAATTGCTGATGGTCGATGCCGTCCCGCAGCTCGGCTTCGAGCAGGGTTTGTGCCACCACCGAGGCCTGCATTTGGGGGTCAAAGAAGCGGATGGCGTTGCGCCCACTGGTTTTGGCTTCGTACATCGCCAAATCTGCACGCTTCAGCAGCTCGTCGGCACTGGCTTCGTTGCCACTAAATAGCGTCACGCCAATGCTGGGGGTGTTATGGTAATCGTGCCCCAACAGCAAATAAGGCTGGTTCAGTGTTGACAGAATTTTTTCGCTGACACGGTCGCTTTGCGCCGCCGCATCAAGGGTGTACTCGCTCAGCCCCTCAAGCATCACGACAAATTCATCGCCGCCCAGCCGTGCCACGGTATCGCCTTGGCGCACGCAAAATGTTAGCCGCCGTGCGACCTGCTGCAACAGCACATCACCCACATCGTGGCCAAGGGTGTCGTTGAGCGTCTTGAAGTTGTCCAAGTCGATAAACAGCACCGCCCCTTGGTGTTTAGAGCGCGTGCTGGTAGACAGGGCTTGCTCCAGTCTATCCAGCAGCAAGCGGCGGTTGGGCAAGCGGGTCAGCGGGTCGTAAAAGGCGAGATATTTAATCTCGTCTTCGGCGGCTTTGCGCTCGGTGATGTCGGTAAACGAGGCCACATAGTGGGTAATTTCGCTATTCGCGCCCCGTACAGCCGTGACGGTCAGCCACTCGGGGTAGACCTCGCCATTTTTGCGTTGATTCCAGATTTCCCCTTGCCAGTAGCCATCTCGCCTCAGATCTGCCTTAATTTGGGCGTAAAAGGCTGCATCGTGCCGCCCAGAGTTCAGCATGGCGGGAGTCTTGCCCACCACTTCTTCGGCGGTATAGCCGGTGGTCGTGGTAAAGGCGCGGTTGACCCGCAAAATATGATTGACCGCATCGGTCACAAACAAGGCTTCTTGGGTTTCAAAAGCGACGGCGGCGATGCGCAATGCTTGTTCGACGGCACGTTCTTCGGTGGTGTCACGCACCACGACCATAAACCCGCTGGGCGTATCACCCGACGAGTCGGCGAGGCAGTTGACGCTGGCGGCAAAGTCCCGCGTGCCGCTAGACAAAACGAGCTGATATTCAAGGTGCGCCGAATGCCCTGTACGGATGACTTGAGCCAGCGCGTGGTCAAATAAGTCGCTGACGTGGGGCGGTAAAACAGAGGCGTAGGGCTGCCCCAAAAAATTTTCGCTAGGAAACAACAGCCAGTCAGGATCGGGGGTGTGGTATTCGACAATCCGACGCGAAGGGTCAATCACAAACAGCATGTCTGGCAGGCTATCAATCAGCGTGGCCAGCTTGGCTTCGCGCTCTTTTAGCTTCTGCTCGGCTTCTTTGCGTGCTGAAATGTCTTGGTGGATGCCCGCCATCCGCAAGGGTTGCCCTGCTTCGTCCCATTCCACTATTTTGCCGCTGGTAATCATCCACACCCAATGTCCATCGCGGTGGCGCATACGGATTTCGCAGCAGATGTCGGGGGTTTCGCCGTGTAGGTGGGCATCGAGTGCCGCCAAGGTCAAGGGGAGGTCGTCAGGATGAGCTAGGCTCTGCCAGCTTGAAATATGGGCAACGCTCTCGCTGTCGGTATAGCCGAGGGCGGGTCTCCAGCGGGCATCAAAATAGGCTTTGCCTGTGCGGACATACCATTCCCACACCCCCAGATTTGCACCAGAAAGTGCCACGTTGAGCCGTGCTTCGCTGGTGGCCAAACGGGCTTCGAGTCGGGCACGGGTCAAGGCATGGCGCACCGCACGGCCAAGGTGTTGGGGGTCGAGCTCGCCTTTGACCAAATAATCTTGCGCCCCTGCTTCGAGGGTTTGCATGGCCACGTCGATATCGTCCAAGCCGGTCAGCACCACTACCGGCACGGTAGGCAGCAAGCCACGGATGGCTTCTACGGTGAACACACCCGCCGAGTCGGGGAGCGACAAGTCGAGGAGCACCAAATCGGGCTTGTGCTCGGCAATGGCTTGACGGGCGGTGGCCAAGGATTCGACCCATACAATGCTGGGCGCAATGGGCTCGGCACTGAGCACGGCTTGACGCAAAGCGAGACGCACCAAGCCTGCATCGCCGGGGTCATCCTCGACCAGCAGAATATACAGTGAGGCCTCCTGCGGGGTCATGCAGGCTTTCCTGGCAAGCGCACCAAGGTAAACCAATAATTGCCCAGATTGGCAATGGCTTGAGTGAACTGGTTTAGGTCAACCGGCTTGGTGATATAGCCCGCGGCTTGAAGCTGGTAGCTGGCCACAATATCACGCTCCACATCCGAGGTGGTCAGCACCACCACGGGGATGTCTTTGAGCAGGGTGTCTTGCTTAATCTCCGCCAAAAACTCACGCCCATTCATGCGCGGCATGTTGAGGTCGAGCAAAATCAAATCGGGGCGGGGTGCTTGGGTATAGCCTGTTTCTCGGCGCAAAAAGGCCAAGCCTTCTACACCGTCGCAGGCATCGTGGACTTCGCACAAAATGCGGTTCTCACGCAGGCTAACTTTGACCAGATGGGCATCGGCAGGCTCATCCTCAATCAGCAACACGACAAAGGGTTGCGGCAGGGGTTCATTCATGTGTTGGAGCTCCAAAAGGAAGGTCAAGGCAGATAGTGCAACCGCCTACAGCGGTGTCCTCCACCCACACTTGCCCCCCAAGATGTTCTACGATACGGCGCACAATCGCCAGCCCGATGCCGGTGCCGCCGCTGTTGCCTAGGCGTTCAAATACACCAAAAATGCGCTCACGATAAGGCGGTTCAATGCCTTTGCCATTATCTGCGATGCGGTAGCTGACCCGCTGCCCCACCTGTTCACCGCTCAGGGTCAGTTGCAGGGGGGCTTCGCTGGCGGCGTGGCGCAGTACGTTGTCGATTAAGACAGAAAAAATATCCAGCAGGCGCGGCTCATCCATCCAGAGTGCCGGCAGCGTCCCCACCGTGACCGTTACCCCCGCCGCCTCCAAGGCAGGGGCATAGCGGTCTAGCAATCCCTGAACCAGCGTGCCCACATCCAAACACACTACCCGTCCACGAGGCTGATCTGCCGCCAAATACCGCTGCACATCGCGCAGCAAGTCTTGTTGGCGTTTGGCTTGGGTCTGGATGACCTCTAACGCCAAGCGAGACTCTTCATCGAGCATGGCGTAGGGCAAACGGGACTGCAACCGCTGGGCGTAGCTGACCAAGCGGCGGGCGGGTTCTTGCAGGTGGTGGGCGGCGATTTCGGCAAAGCGTTGCAGCTCGACGTTGGCACGGCGCAAGTGTTCTTCAGTTTTTTTGCGTAGCGTGATGTCTACAAACACCCCGACATAGTGGGTGGGGATACATTCGCCGTCCTCTTGTTCGCTTTGCACCTGCGACACAATCAGCCACTGGGGATAGGTTTCGCCATTTTTACGCCGATTGGTGATTTCACCTTCCCAATGACCGATTTGGATAATGGCACGCCACATCTCGACAAAGAAAGCGTGGTTATGCAGCCCTGATGACAAGAAACGTGGATTTTGCCCCTGTGCTTCGGTGGCGGTGTAGCCGGTAATCAGTGAAAACGCGGCGTTGACGGTCAGAATTTTGCCGCTGAGGTCGGTTATTACGATGGCTTCGGTGCTGGTTTCGAACACCTTGGTCGCCAGATTCAGCCGACCCATCGCGGCATCGCGTTCTTGGGCGGCGCGTTCTTGGCGTAGGTAATACATCGTGGCCGCCGCACAGGCCAGCAATAAAGCAGAAAGCACCACCGCCAGCGTGGTCATGGCTTCTTGCCGCCATGCCGCCAAGCTTTGGTTTTTATCCAGCCGCACCACCAAAATCACCGGATAAGTGCGTGAGGCACGATAGGCAGTCAAGACCGTTTGCCCCGTGGGGGTGACTTGCTCGAAGTGCCCAATTTCGTGCTCGCCGATACGGCGCAAAATGGCTTCGCCGCCTTCGCGGCTACCAGGGCGGCGGCGTTCGTCGCTGGATAGCAGCAGCGTGCCATCGTAGCGCAGCAAAGCCACGCAATCATGCTCGGCATCAATGCTGCGCAGGTAATGGTTTAGAAAATAGTCGGTATTGAGTGTGGCCAGCAGCGACACCCAGCGCGTGCTACTGACCGGCACATCGCGCAGCACGGGGATAAAGCTTTGGCTGTCGGCGGGGTGGGAGGGCGTGGCGGGGCGACCATCGTAAAAATCCCGCCCCATCCATGTTTCACCCACCCGCAAAATGGCGTGCGGCTCGGACACCGACGGCTGAAAACCGACCAAGTTCAGGTGGGTGCCAATGTTGCGCGGGTTGCTACTTAGGGCGATACCGCCCGCCGGCTCCACGACCGACAAGGAACGCAGATACGGCGCATTGTGCAGCGTGCCCTCCAGCTGGGTGTTCAGGTGCGACGTGTCCATTTTGAGCCAGCTCGAATCCACCGTATTGGTCATCATTAAATCGACGACGTGCAGATGCTGGGTCAGGTGGTCTTCAAAGGCTTTGGCATGTAGGCTGGCAATGTCAAATTGGCGGCTGACGGCTTCGTCGTGCAGTCGCCACAGCGCGTAGCCGGTCATGCCCAAGGTACTGGTCACCAGCCCCAATATCACAAGGATAAATGTTGCGCGGCGGCGAAAAGGGGAATGCCTAGGCACGGCCTTACTCCAAGGTCACAATCGGCTCAAGTCCGTTACGACGAGCGGCCTCCATCAGCCGGCCATCGCGTTTGATGTCGCTGACAAAGCGTTCCACCCGTGCCAGCCACCGGTCATCACCTGGCCGAACGGCGTAGGCATAGCGCATCAAGTGGTAGGTACTAGGCGGGGCAATGCGCCGTGCCCAGTCCACGTTATCCAGCATCCGGCGGGTATAGGGGAAATTGGTCATAAACACATCGGCCCGCCCTGATTCCACTTCTTGCTCACGGGCGTGGGGCGAATCCACCACCAGCAAGGTGGCCGCCTTGAGTTTTTCACGCATCACGGGTTCGTGGTAAGTGCCTTTGGCCACCGCCACCACCACCCCCGCTTGGTCAATGTCTGCCCACGTTTTGATGCGGCGATTGCTCTTGGTGGTAATCGCGTAGATGTCGCTGGTCAGATAGGGGCGCGTAAAGCGCAGTTTTTCGGCGCGGGCGGGGGTAATGCCCACGGCAAACATCGCCACATCGCAGCGGTCTTGCCCCACGTCGTCTACCAGCTTGGCAAACGAGCTCTCGACAAAGCGCACGCTCACCTTAAGGTCTTTGGCAAAGGCCTGCGCCAAGTCGGTGTCGATGCCGCTTAATTGCTGAGTTTTGGGATTGCGGTACGAAATGCCGTAGTAGTCCGGCCACATACACACCCGCACCTCTTTGCTAGTCATGATTTTATCGAGGCGACTGGTTGGCTCGGCAGCTTGGCTGGGGGCAGTAACCCCTAAACTGGCGGCAAGGGTACACAGCAAGAACAAGTGGCGATTCATATTCATTTCTCTTTCGAAGCTCGTTCGGAGGGGGCAACCGCAAACAGGCACTTACGCCGACGGCGGCTCGGCACTGTGGGGGGCGGCGGCGGGTGGCGGTGCAGTATGGATAGGCATGTTTTTTTCAGATTCGGCGGGGTGGGCATCGCGGCTAGGTGAAACCGCAGGCCGTAAGGGCACACGAAAGATAAACCGGCTGCCTTTGCCCTCACCTTCGGACTCTGCCCACAGCGTACCGCCGTGGTGCTCCACGATTTTGCGACACAGTGCTAGACCTACGCCCGTGCCTTCGTATTTTGCCCGACTCTGCAAACGCTGGAACACCTGAAACAGCCGCCCCGTTTGCCCTTCAGCAATCCCAATGCCGTTATCGGCCACGCAGACGGTCCAATGTTCATCTGCGATGCTGCCGCTGAGGGTCAGGATAGGCACCACCCCTTCAAACCGGTATTTGATGGCGTTGCCAATCAGGTTTTGCAGCAGGCGGGTCAGCTCGTCGCGGCTGGCAAACAGGGACGGCCATTCGCCTTCGATGTGAATCACCGCGTGGGCTTCGGTAATCGCAGGGCGCAAAAAGAGCAGGGCTTCTTCGAGCGCGTCTTGGCTGGCGATTTCTAGCATCGGTGAGGTCTTGCGTCCCACGCGGGAGTAGTCGAGCAGCCCCACTAGCATTTGGTCGAGCCGCTTGGCGCCATCGGTCGCAAAGTGCAAATACTCACGACTTTCTTCGGTCAGCGAGGCACTCAGGGCTTTTTCGAGTAGCTGCTGGTAACTGACGATCATCCGCAGCGGCTGGCGCATATCGTGCGAAATGGCGTAGGCAAACTGCTCTAGCTCGGCATTGGAGCGTCTAAGCTCGTCCTCTATCTGTTTGCGTTCCGTGATGTCCTCCATAATCTCTACAAAGCCCGCTGCCTGCCCGTCTGCATCAAGGTAAGGGATGGTGCGGTTGAATACATAAAAACAACTGCCGTCCTCGCGTACGCCACGGGTAACGGTTTCGTGAAGCTGGCCATCTTGCATCGACAACACCCCGGGGCAATCGGCGCAGGGGCTGTCTTGGTGGGCGTAAGACCGGTGACAAGTTTTGCCTAAAAAACAATCTTGCGGCTTGTGGAACATGCCTTCTAGGGCGTGGTTGGTCAGCAGAATATTAAAGTGTTTATCAATGACCGTAATACTCTGAGGGAGCGAATCAACCAAAGATCGGTAGCGGATTTCGCTGGTGACCAAAGCGACTTCGGCGGTGTCACGGCGGGTAATTTGGCGCAGCAAACGGGCAGCCAGCACTAGCAGGGGCAACAAGAACAGCAAAAAGGCCAATAGGGCTTCTTGGATTTGCTGGCTCAAGCGGGTTTCGAGTAGAGAGAGCTTTTCGCTGACCGTGACCAGCAGAGGGTAAGTGCTCATGACTTGCACCACCACCATCCGCTCTTCGCCATCAAACGGTGACCGTGCCCGCATCAACCCCAGCTTAGGCACAATACCCGCCTCTTGTGCGAGCTTGGGCAGGCTCATTCCCACATCGTTAGGGACGCGCGGCAAGCGAAACAGCATCTGGCCGCCGGTATGCCCCACCATCGCCGACGCGCTGGTGGGGCGCGGCACCACGTCAAAGCTCCGCACCAAGCCTTCGATAGACAGCATGGTCACAATCACCCCATTAAACAGCCCGTGCGCGTCTTGCAAGGGGCGGCTCATGGCGATAAACGCCTGCCCATTGTGCTGCCTAGACACCAGCGGCAGCGAAAGGTGGACTTTGTCTTGAGCGGGGGCTTGTTGGTGTACCGTGAAATAGCTGCGGTCGGCCATGCTGGCCAGCAAGCTATTTTGCTGCACCGAGTGGGTGATGTTGCCGTGCTTATCGAGCAACAACACATCCAGTACATCAGGGTGGGCGGCAACTTCGTTGCCCAAAATCTGCGCCAGCAGCGCGGGGCTTGCCCCTTGCTGAATCAAAGGGCGCAAGCCAACCAAAAACGCATCATGATCATCCAGCCCACGGCGTAAAAAAATCATATGGGTGTTGGCGGCAGCGGTTAATTGCGCCTCAAGCTTGGCCACGTCAGTGGCATGTTGTTGCTGCACATACGCCACCAACAAGCCGGCAAAGGGCAACACGCTCACCCCAAGCAGCATCAGGGTGCTCCATTTTAGTGAGCGCAATGCACGGCTAAATTGAGAAATCACGCACCCTCTCCTTGTCTTTGATTCGCGTTAACCTATGTTAAGGCAATGGTATCAGGGCTGGTGGGTATGGCGTAAAAAACCCCAAGGGGGTGGCAGGAAATGGGAGGGGTGCAGGAGGCAAACAGGTAGCATACTTGCCCTACCTGTCACTATCGTCTTAGAACCTGTTTACGATCTCGCGAACGATAGGTCAGCCAAGGCGAAATGAACCAAAAAAACGCAGTTGACATGAGTGTCAATGCGCATGTTTTTGGGGCATTTCAACGCAGGATCACCCGAGCTTCGCAGATCGTAAACAGGCTCTTACTGCACAATGCCCCCCTCCCCAATCAAAAAAAGCCCTCGGTTACCATTCAAAACCATGGGCGAGAGCTTCTCAAGCAGGTTCGCCGTTACACGGCAGGGTCTGCCTCTTTGCTGGGCTTAGGCTCGGGCGGAATCATCACTTCGGTATAGCCGCATTCCTTTTGCGGGCAAACTTTTTCGGTGCCGCGCCGCTTGGTGACCTTGACCGTCATAATGGGCCACGCACACTGTGGACAAGGCTCGGCAACCGGTGGATTCCATGTTGCGTACTTGCACTTGGGGTAGGTATTGCAGCTGTAGAACAGCTTGCCGTAGCGGCTCTTGCGCTCAATCAGGCTGCCCGTCTTGCACTCTGGACACACCACGCCGGTATCGCGAGGTTTTTCCAAGGGCTCGATATGCTTGCACTTGGGGTAATTGGCGCAGCCGATAAACTTACCGTAGCGTCCGGTTTTCACCACCAACTGCCCGCCATCCTCAGGGCAGACGCGGTCTTCAATCACCACCGGCTCTTCGGGAGGGGCGTTGGGGTCGTCGTTCAGGTTGCGGGTGTAGTCGCATTCGGGATAGCCGGTGCAGCCAATAAACCGCCCGCGCTTACCAAAGCGAATATTCAGCGGCAAACTGCACTTAGGGCAGGCTTCGTCGAGGGCTTCGGTGGTGACTTCGGCACGGCTAATGCCTTCTTTTTCGACCAGCTGCTTGTGGAAACCCTTCCAGAACCCATCCAGTACCGGAATCCACTCGCGTTTACCGGTGGAGATTTCATCCAGCTGGTCTTCGAGCTTGGCGGTAAAGTTGTAGTCCACATACTGCTGAAAATGCTCGGTCAAAAACTTGTTCACGATGTCGCCAGTGTCGGTGGGCGTGAAGCGTTTTTTGTCCAGAATGACGTATTCGCGGTCTTTCAGCGTTTTGATAATCGAGGCATAGGTCGAAGGGCGGCCAATGCCAAACTCTTCGAGTGTCTTCACCAAGCTGGCTTCAGAAAAACGCGGCGGGGCTTGGGTAAAGTGCTGCTCGCCGGTCAGCTTATCCACTGGCAAAACATCACCCGCTTCCAGTACCGGCAGCTTGGCATCGCCTTCGTCGTCGCTATCGTCCACGTCCTCTTGATACACGGTAATAAAGCCAGGAAAGACCAAAATTTGTCCGCTGGCACGGAACAACGACAGCTCGCCACCCACCGCGATATCGACGCTGGTGGTATCAAATTTGGCGGGAGTCATCTGGCAGGCCAGCGTGCGCTTCCACACCATGTCGTAGAGCTTGAACTGCTCGGCGGTCAGAAAAGGCTTAACCGATTCTGGCGTGCGGTAAATCGAGGTGGGGCGGATGGCTTCGTGCGCCTCTTGGGCATTTTTAGCCTTGTTTTTAAAGGCGACGGGGGCTTTGGGCAGATAGTCGCCGGTAAAGTTTTTCTCGATGTAATGGCGAATTTCAGTCAGGGCTTCGGCGGCCAAGGCCACCGAGTCGGTACGCATATAGGTAATCAAACCCACGGTGCCACTGCCGATGTCCACGCCTTCATACAGCTGCTGTGCCGTCCGCATGGTGCGGTCGGTGGTCATGCCCAGCTTACGCACGGCCTCTTGCTGCAAGGTGGAGGTGGTAAACGGCGCGGCAGGGCTGCGGGATTTTTTCTTCTTTTCGACCGACACCACGTTGGCAGGGTGGTCGGACAGCGCCGACAAAATCGCTGCTTGGGTGGTTTCGTCTGGGATGGCGAACTGGTCGAGCTTTTCACCACGATAGTGGGTCAGGTGGGCACTGAACTTGGTGCGGCTCTTGTGGGTGGCAAGGTGGATGCTCCAATACTCTTGCGACACAAAAGCGCGAATTTCCGCCTCACGCTCACAAATCAACCGCAGTGCGGGGCTTTGCACCCGCCCTGCGGACAGCCCGCGCCGGATTTTCTTCCACAGCAGCGGCGACAGATTAAAGCCAACCAAGTAATCCAAGGCACGACGTGCTTGTTGGGCATTGACCAAGTCTTGGGCGATTGCACGCGGGTTGGCCACGGCATCCAGCACCGCTTGCTTGGTAATTTCGTGAAACACCACGCGCTGTACGGTTTTGTCTTTTAGCAGCTTTTTACTTTTGAATATTTCGTGCAAATGCCAAGAAATGGCTTCGCCTTCACGGTCGGGGTCAGTCGCCAGATAGATATGCTGCGCTTCGCGCACGGCAGCGGCAATGGCATCCACATGCTTGCTGTTTTTGGCGATGAGCTGATATTTCATCGCAAATTGCTTATCAGGGTCTACCGCACCATTTTTGGGCACAAGGTCGCGGACGTGACCATAGGAAGCGAGAATTTCAAAGTCGCTTCCGAGGTATTTTTTCAGTGTTTTCGCCTTGGATGGCGATTCCACAATCAGGAGATTAGTAGGCATAGCGAATCCAAAAACGTCCTAGTTAAGCCGCCAAGGTCAGCGGAAAGAGGGGAAGCAAGCGCAAAATAGGCTATTGCAGGGGCGTATCCCAGCCCAAAACCGTTTGCAGCTCGTCCGCTATTAAAATATCAGGGACAACGCATTGATGCCATAACACGGTCAATACCACCAGCTTGACCGCATCAGGGCTGACTTCGTCGGAGGGCAAGACCAGCAGGCGTTCAATCACACATTCCCGCTGCCCGACGGTCAACACTTGGTTGGCATCGAGAAACCACAAAAAGCCGCGTGTTTCGAGGGAAAGGTGGGCACATTCTGCGTGGTGAAAATGGCGGGGCGAGGTCGGGAGAGAGGTATCAGAGAATTGCTCGGCATCGGCATCCAGCGCCGCCAACCAATTCAGCGCGTCCTCAATCTCTTCGTCTTCAAACCCCATCGCAAACAGCCGCCGTGCAAGGGCTTCGGGCGGGGGGCAAAGGCTGTAGTCCTGATATTCCTGCACCAGAAACGCAATTACATCAAACATGGCAACACTCCGGCGCGGCGGCTTGGTGGGGGCTACGGCGACGGAATAAGCCGCTGATAACGCCCCCCTGGCAGGGATTCCACCTTGCCCACCAATTCAAGGCGCAGGAGCATGGCGGACAGGGCATGTGCCGTCAAGCCTAGCTGCTGGCAAAGCGAATCGACATCCAGCGGGTCAAAGCCCAATACCGCAAATAAAGCAGCCTCTTCTGCCGAATCTGTGGATGCGTCGAGGGGGGCAATAGCCTCGGACGATGCGCCCTCTCCCACGGCAAGAGGCGTTGCCTCTGCCGTCACCACCGGTAGCGGCAAAACATAGCGTGGCAGGGCAGAGAGGATGTCCTCCACGGTTTCAACCAGCGTCGCCCCTTCGCGAATCAAACGGTGACAGCCGCGTGCTTGCGGGGAATGCACCGAGCCCGGCAGGGCAAACACTTCACGCCCATACTCTGCGGCCAAACGACCGGTAATCAACGAGCCGCTTTCGATATTGGCTTCGACCACCAAACACCCCTGCGCCAAACCGGCAATCAGCCGATTGCGGCGCGGAAAGTTGGCGGCTAACGGGCGCATCCCCAAAGGAAATTCGCTGATGATTAAGCCCTCTGCGGCGATTTGACGCGCGAGGGCGGCGTGCCCCGCAGGGTAAATACGGTCAATTCCCGTGCCGATGACCGCAATGGTCGCCCCCGCTCCCCGCAATGCCCCCCGATGCGCCGCGCCGTCGATACCCGCCGCCAAGCCACTGACCACGGTCAGCCCTGTCTGCGAAAGTGCCTCGGCAAAGGCTTCGGCATGGCGTTCACCTTGCTGGGTGGCGGCACGGCTGCCCACCATCGCCAACATCGGTCGCGCCAACAACGCCCGCTCGCCTTTAAGGAACAGCAAGGGGGGCGGGGTGGGCGTATGCAGCAGAGAAGGGGGGTAGTCCGCATCGGACAAGGTCAGCAGCGTGTGGCGGGGGTCAGCTGCCAGCCACACGGCCACTTTGGCGCGTTCGGCAGCGGTATCGCCGCAAAGCAGGCTTTCGGCCACGGGACGGGTCAGCAAGGGTGCCAACTGCGCCAGCGTGGCAGCCAACGCGGCGTGGGGCGAGCCAAACGCCAACAGCAGCCGCAAAAACCGCGTCACCCCCAAGCCAGGGGTCAGAAAGCAATGCAGCCAAGCCTCGTGCTCAGACAACGCAGAAAGCGACATGGGAGCTCAACGCTGACGCAAAGCTTGGTTGATTTTTTGGTCGGTTTTGTATTCGCCGAGGGCATAGACCGCCCAGATAGACGCGCCCAACCAACCCAAGACGGTGATTTGCAGCAACAAGCACAGCACGCCAGCAAAAGGGCGGCCAATGGTAAAAAACACGGTGCAGGGCAAGAAAATGGCAAGGAATAAACGCATGGCGAGGCTTTCGGAGAAGAAGAGCGGCACATCAATCAGAGAAACGTAGGCGGGCATTCTGCCACAGCAAGGCGACGAGGGCGGGGTGCCGTGGTGTGTCCAGTAAAGACCAGCAACGCGGCAGGGGGTTCCACGGCACAGGCCAGCAACAGCGTAGCGGCGATGCCTACAACACCACGCTTCGTGCCCCATCGACGGCCAAAATCTGCCCCGAGATATACGCGGCTTCGGGCGACAACAGAAAGCGCACCGCCCCCGCCAAATCTGCAGGCTGTCCCACCCGCCCCAAAGGGATACGCGCCAAGATAGCAGCGCGTTCAGTGGCATCGAATACGCTTTCCCCTTCCGGCCAGACATTCGCCCCTGGCGCGACCCCATTCACCCGCACCGCCGGTGCCAGTGCTAAGGCCAAGGCACGAATCAGCTGGGCATGACCGGCTTTGGCAAGGCTGTAAACCAAGTGATTCGGCAGCGGGCGTTCGGCATGAATGTCTATCAGCCCCACAATCGCCCCTTGGCTGGCTCGCAAATGCGGCGCGGCGGCTTGGGCTAAAAACAGCGGGGCTTTGAGATTCGAGCCCATCAAGTCTTCCCAAGCGTCTTCGTTAATGCCCTCTAGCGGCGTGGGAAAAAAGCTAGAGGCATTGTTAACCAGCCCATCCAGTCGCCCAAAATGGGCAACGACTCTTTCAATTAAGCGCGGCAAGGTCGCGGTATCGAGCAAGTCGGCATAGAACACCGCCGCACAGTCAGAGGATTGGGCATTGAGTTCGGCCGCCAGCCGGTGGGCAGGCGCGGCAGACTGCCGATAATGCAAGGCGACCCGCCAGCCGTGGGCGACTAAGGTACGGGCAATTTCAGCCCCGACGCGTTTGGCTGCACCGGTAATCAGGGCAACACGGGCAGCAGAAAGAGGAGAAGAAGGGGTATCCATCGAACCTATTGGCAAGCTTAAAGAGAAGAGGAAAGGTTAACGCGGCATCATGCGCTTTCAGGCCGGTAGAGGGAAGCCCTGCGGCATAGCGTCATCCTCCCGCTGCCCAACCTACCAACGCGGCAGCGACAACGGTTTCGCCCCGCTCAGGTTCACGACCGCGTTTGGCGATGCCGTGCGGCTGAACGATTTTTTGGTCGCTTTGCGTTCGGATACGGGGGAGCAGCTGCGGCAGGCTGGGGAGATGTGCGATGTGCTTTGGATGGTTGGAAGGCTCCATCCTATCGACGTATTCAAAAGTTAGGCTGGTGCCACCGTGTGCGCCAGCCCCATCAGTGCGTCTTCCAGCCCCCGCGTAAACGCTGCCACTTGGCACAGCGGCGAGGCCTGCAGGGTGGGGCGCAAGGTGGTGCGAAGCTGGGCAAGGTGGGCGACATCCGCCGCCAAGGCCACCGCCTGTTGCACATAATCCGCCTGACAGGTCGCCGCCCACTCGGGGTGGCCAATCACGGACAAAAAAGCCCACGTTTGGCGGCTGACCACCTGCGCTTGCGGCCAAGTGATAATCGGCACCCCCATCCACAGGGCTTCGCAGCTGCTTAACCCACCGGTAAAGGGGAAGGGGTCTAGTGCAATGTCGATGTCGGCGTATTCACGCAGCAGGTCAGCATGAAACGAAGCCCCGCGCAAAGTCAGCCGTGCGGGGTCGATGCCGTGTGTCTCAAACGCAGCGGTGACGGCATCGCGTAGCGCGGCATCCTCAAACGTTCGCCATTTCAGCACCAGCCGCGCCGTGGGCACGGCCTGCAAAATCGCCGCCCACGTCGCCAAGACACGCGGATTGAGCTTGGCCGAGTTGTTAAAGCAGCCAAAGGTCACAAAGCCGTTGGCGACACAGGGGGGCGGGGCGACTTCGGCGGGGGCGAATGGTACAGGGGTGTAGCAAAACCGCCCCAGCGGCAAACGCACAATCGGCTCGACAAACTGGCTTTCTGTGCCAGCAGGGGCGTGCCACGCATCCAGCAACACGGCATCCATGACTGGCAGCCCCGTGGTGGCAAAGTAGCCTAGCCAGCTGACCAACACCGGCGCGGGGCGGTGGGCAAACACCGTCAGCCGTGACCCCGCCGTATGCCCCGACAAATCCACCAGCACATCGACTTCATCTTGCCGAATCAGGGCGGCGAGGGCGGCATCGTCCAGCGTGCCAATCTCGCGCCAGAGACAGCCTTGGCGCAGTGCCGCCGTTACCCAGTCGTTGACTGTGCTGGCGTTATACGCCAAGACCGTGACCCGCTGTGGGTCGTGCGCCAGCAGCACGTCTTTTACAAACAAGCCCACGGTATGCTGGCAGAAATCCGCCGAAACATAGCCCACGCGCAGCGGACGGTTCGCCAAGGCCGGTAAAGCCGGACGCGGGCGCATCCCCCCTGCCCGCGCCATCGCCCACATTCCCCAGTCTACGGCTTGCGCCAAACGGTCGGCGGCAGAGACATCGGGGTCGTATTCCAAGCTCACCAAGGCATTGCGCCGAATCATCGGGTGGTCGGGAAGCTGGGCAAGCAAGCGCGCATAGAGCTGGCGCGACACCGCGTGCTCACCGGCTTCACGGGCGAGGTTGGCCAAGTTCACCAAGGGGCGCAGGTCGTTTGGGGCGAGGTGGCGGGCGTGGTCTAAACACTGCCGCGCCGCTGACAAAAAGCCAAAGCCCAGCAGCAAGGCCGCCACGTCCAACAGTGCGCCGACCTCGCCTGAGTGGGTGTCGAGCAGCTGTTGGCACTGCGCGAGACAGTCGGCAAACCGCGCTTGTCCGGCAAGGGTGTGGGCATGGGCAAGCGAGGCAGACCAAGGCGAAGACATCGCGGCGTTCCTTTTGTGGGGGGCGAGACAGCGAGAAGCAGGCACCGCAAGCACATGGGATGCGTGCGGCGGCAGACAAAAAACGGGGAAGAGCGCCGGTCGTATCCCTTGCTGCACGGGGCGGCCAACAGCAGCACGGCAGGGGACTCGCGGCAAAACCCCAAGAGCCTCGCCACGGAATCAGGCAAAATGGCGGGCTTCTCACTTGATTTTGACAGGTCTTTCCTATGGCAGATGCCGCCCCACTCACCCCCCATGCGTGCCCCAAATGCGGCCAACCCGCCGAGCTGGTCAAGGCCGGCTCACGGCGTTTTTGGGTGCAATGCTCGCGCTACCCCAAGCAGGGGACGTGCAGCACCCTAGGCCCACAAGCAGACAACAAGAAAGAAGCCATTTTGTTGTGGAATAAGGGGCGGTAATCCCCTCCACCCCTCGCCTCGCCCCCGTCCTACAGCGGCCGCTTAAACCGCAGCAACCACAACGCGGTCTGCTGCTCCTCTGGCGCACTGGGGGTCAGCCGGTAGCGGCGGGCATCGACCGGTGCGTGGCGAGGGAAGACGGCGAAATCCCGCGCGTTGCTGGTCAAGCCAAAGTCGTTGTCGTTGGTCAGTACGAGGGTATCCCGCCCCACCAAGGCCAAGCCCTCGGTGCGCTCTTGCTGCCAGCCGTAGTCCTGCAAATCCAGCAACCGTGTTTTGGCAATAAACCGCACCCCCGCTGCCCGCAAAGTGGCACGGTCGGGGACAAACTCCAGCGGCTTGCCGTCCACGGTCAGGGCATCAATCGGGGTGGCGTGGCGCAGGTCAATGCGATACAGCACCGTCCGTAGCCGCTTGTCCGCGCCCTTGCCCTGCTCAATCAGCACAAACCGCCCCTTGCCCAAGCCCACGAGGTCGCCAATTTTGGCATCACTGGCATTGGCATAGACCCCATCTGCACCCTGTACCGGTTGCTGCTCGGCGGCATCTTGCGGATAGGCAAAGGTGCGGCTGGTGCGGGTGAGGGGGTCGTATTCCACCAGCCGGATAAAGCGCGGCGTGGCACGTTGGCTACGCGCGGCGGCTTCGTCGGGGTGATGGGGGTCGGGAATCTGCGCCAAGGGGCTTTGCAGCACGGCATACACTTTGCCATCCGCAACGGCAAGGCCTTCAAACCCGCGATTCGGCTGGCGATAACGCAGGAGGGCGGGCAAGCCGTCGGCGGGAGCAGCGCGGTCTAGTTCACGCCCCGTTTGGGGGTCGAACCGCACCAAGAAGGGGCCATATTCGTCGGCAATCCATACCTTGCCTTGGGCATCGACCGCCACGCCTTCGGGGTCTAAGCCGTTGGCCTTGGCAGAGGGCGGCAGGGGATTGAGGCAGGCATCAAGGGCATGTTCGTTGGTGCTGCCCAGCGACCCCACCGGCAAGGGCAAGCCGGTGTGCGGCACGCCGTCGGCACTTTTGAGCGGCACCAACTGGGTGACGCGTGCCCCGTGCTTGTCCACCCGCAACCATGCCAAGCTGGGGGCGTAAGCCGGTGCGGGGAACACTTTTTGGCGATAGGCAAAATCATCCGGCACTTCGGCGTTAGGGCCTCGGTCGGTTACGCCCAGAAAAATCTGGGCGTGCCCCGCCTGCCGCACCCAGCGCAAGCCCGACCCCACGCCCAAGGGCAAACCCTGTGGGAAGGCGGCACGGAGGGCGGCGGCTTGGTCTGGGCAGACCGAATCCAACGGTACATTAAAACGCGCCGGAATCTGCACGGTGTGGCGGCTAATCGACCGCAAAGAGGCATCGCCAACCGGCTGGGGGAGGGGCTCACCCGCCACAGCAACTGCTGACAGTGTCCCGCCCAGCAACACCGTCAGTCGCACGCCCCACTTCACAGCCAGAAGTCCGTACGGACGCGGTGCTTGGCGATGATGTGCTGGAAGAATGCAGGGTCTTTGGTAAAGGTCATCTCGCCACTTTGGGGCTTGAACTTGTCGTAGAGCCGCGACAGCCAGAAACGCAGCCCGCCCGCCCGCAACATCACCGGCCACGCTTTGGCTTCCGCATCGGTGAGTGGACGCACCGACTGGTAGCCCGCCAACAAGGCACGGGCGCGTTCGGGGTCAATGTCGCCATCGGGCAAGCCACACCAATCGTTGGTGGTAATCGCCACGTCGTAGACCAAAATATCGTTGCAGGCGTAGTAGAAGTCGATAAACCCCGCCACTTTGTCGCCATCCATCAACACGTTATCGCGGAATAAATCGGCGTGAATGATGCCGGAAGGCAGGTGGTCAAAGCGGTGGTTGTCTTGGAAGTTGATTTCTTGGCGCAGCATGGCGGCATCGTCTGCTGGCATAAACGATTCTACCGCCCGTGCTGTGGCGACCCACCACGCGGGGCCGCGTGGGTTGTCCATCCGCTGCGGAAAAGTTGCTCCGGCAATGTGCATTTCGGCCAAGGCAACGCCCACTGCGCGGCATTGCGCGGGGCTGGGGGTTTCAACATCGCGCCCCGACAGGCAAGACACCAAGCAGGCAGGTTTACCCGCCAACAGGCTGGCAAAGTGGTCGGTACGGTCAGCCACCGGCGCGGGGCAGGGGACGTTGTGCCGCGCAAGGTGGCTCATCAGTTGCAGGTAAAACGGCAGGTCTGCCAGCTTCAGTGTTTCAAACAAGGTGAGCACAAACCGGCCATGGGCGGTGGTGACAAAGTAGTTGGTGTTGGTAATCCCAGCCGCAATGCCTTTAAGCTCCTGCAACGCCCCAAGGGTGTAGCGGGTCAGCCAAGACTCTAATTCGGCGGGGGTGACGGTGGTGTAAACCGACATAGCGTATCTCGTTGGGCGGGTAAAAAGGGCACACGAAAAAGGGGGGGTGCCCCCCTTTGGCATGAGGTAGTAGAACGTGCTCAAAATCGGCGAGACTCGGGTGGGCTTGCGTTGGAACGCACAAAAATTGCGTGTGGATTCAGTCCCAACGCCGCTTTGTTGTGCGAATCCCGCCTTGGCAACCCTGTTGTTCGCTAGACCGTAAACAGGTTTTTAAAAGCGAACCAACACCCACTGCGGAATAATCAGCCGGTCGTTGCGGGTGGCAATGCGGTTCATTTTGCCGCTGCCATCTTCATCGACAAGGTAATACGGCAGGCCGATTTTGGGGGTGACTTTGATGGCGTAGAGCCGCCCGTTCATCCGGTATTCCTCCACCTTTTGGTCGGTTTTTTGGATGATGCGAATTTCGGGCTCGGCTTGGCTATCGGCATCGACGGCGACGGTTGGCGGCAGCGGAGCCTCGGCGGGTTTACGGGCTTCGGCAGCAAAGACGGGCAGCGAAACCGCTGCAATAAGGGCAATCAGCAAGCGCATGGTAGGCATCCAGTCAAAAAAGGGGGTCTTGGAATCTATTCAAAGTCTCGCGAACGACGGGTCAGCCAAGGCGAAATTCAGAAAAAAAGCGGCGTTGGACTTAAATCCACACGCGTTTTTTTCTGAATTCCAACGCAGGATCACCCGAGTCTCGCAGACTTTGAACAGGTTCTTAAAGGTTGAGCAAGCGGACGTGTTCTTCGGGCAGGGTTTCAAAGCCGCGTGCTTCGTAATATTGGAAAATAGCCGCCACGATGTGGTCGGGGTCGTCAATCAACTGGATAAGCTGCATATCCTCTGGCGAAATCACGCCCGCCGTGACCAATTGTGTCTGAAACCAGTCCACCAAGCCCTGCCAAAATGACGTGCCTACCAAAATAATCGGGATTTTGCGGCCTTTTCCGGTTTGCACCAAGGTCATGGCTTCGAACATTTCGTCGAGCGTACCAAACCCCCCAGGCATGACCACATAGGCAATGGCGTGTTTAACAAACATCACCTTGCGCGAAAAAAAGTGGCTGAACTTCAGGTTGAGGTCTTGGTACTCGTTGGGTTTTTGCTCATGCGGCAGCACAATATTCAGCCCCACCGAGGGGCTTTTGCCAAAGAACGCGCCCTTATTGGCGGCCTCCATAATGCCCGGCCCCCCACCCGAAATGACCGAAAACCCTGCATCGGACAACTGCCGAGCGATGGTTTCGGCCAGCTTATAATATGGATGGTCACGCGGGGTGCGTGCACTGCCAAAAATACTAACGGCGGGACTCACCACGCTGAGTTCTTCGGTCGATTCGACAAACTCCGACATGATTTTCATCACATGCCATGCCTCGCGGGCGCGGAAACGTTGCCGCGACTCGGGCTGGTCATGGGTCTGTGGCACTTTGTCTGACAAACTCATCAAAATCGCTTTCTGGGCTGGAACGTCCCGCCGAGCAGCGGGAACAACCGGCAAAGTCGGGAAATCAGCATATAAAAACGCACGCCCCGCCCCCTTTTGACGGCAGGGCAAGGCGCAACTTGGATAAAAACGTGAAAACTTTGCTTTTGGTCGATGGCTCTTCTTACCTGTACCGCGCCTTCCATGCCCTGCCCAACTTACGCTCGCCAACTGGACAACCCACCGGCGCGGTGTATGGCATGGTGAATATGCTTAAAAAGCTCGAAAAAGACACCGCTTTCGATTATAGCGCGGTCGTATTTGACGCAAAAGGCAAGACCTTCCGTGACGCGCTGTTCCCCGACTACAAAGCCCACCGCCCCAGTATGCCAGACGACCTCGCCGCGCAAATCCCGCCGGTTCATGCCGCCGTGCGCGCCTTGGGCTGGCCGCTGCTGATGGAAGGCGGCGTAGAAGCTGACGACGTGATTGGCACGCTAGCGGTGCAGGCGGTGGCCTTGGGCTGGCAGGTCTTGATTTCGACCGGCGACAAAGACATGGCGCAGCTGGTTAATCCCCAAGTGACCTTGCTCAACACCATGAGCAACGAAGTGCTGGACCCCGCTGGGGTGCTGGCTAAATTTGGGGTTACGCCGGCGCAAATCGTCGATTACCTCGCACTGACTGGCGACAAAGTGGACAACGTGCCCGGCGTAGACGGCTGCGGCCCAAAAACAGCGGTCAAGTGGCTGAATGCTTATGGTGATTTGGCCGGTGTGGTTGCCCACGCCGAAGCCATCACCGGCAAAGTCGGCGACAAGCTCCGCACTGCCCTGCCCCATTTGCCGCTGTCACAGCAGTTGGTCACCATCAAAACCGATGTGCCGCTCCACGCCGTGCTGCCCGAGGGCTTGACGGGGCTGCGGCACGGTGCGCCCCAAACCGACCTGCTGCTGCCGCTCTACCAGCAACAGGGCTTTAAAACATGGCACGCCGAGCTACAAGGCGAGGCGGCTGCCCCGCCTGCCCCCCCGCCCACCACAGCACTGCCCCGCCCCGCCGCATCGCTGCCTCCCCTGCCGATGGATGACCTTTTCGCCGAGCCCCCTGCCGCCGCAGCCGGTGCGCCGCTGCCCAGCACGGGGCAAGGGGGCGGGTCGTCTGCTGCTATCCCCTCCGCTGCCGCCGAGCCCCCTGCCGCTGCCGTGCCTGCCACTGTCCTCACTCCGCACTACGAAACCCTGCAGACCGAAGCGGACTTTGCCCGCTGGCTGGCACTGCTCGAAGCCGCGCCTTATGCCGCCATTGACACCGAAACCACCGGCCTCGACACCCGCACCGCCGAGCTGGTCGGCATCAGCTTTTGTCTGACCGCTGGCCATGCGGCTTACCTGCCGCTGGCACACCGCGACGCAGGGGGCTTGCTGGCAGAGCAGTTGCCGCGTGCAGCCACCTTGGCACGGCTCAAACCGTGGCTAGAAAACCCCGCGCGGCACAAGGTGGGGCAGAACCTGAAGTTTGATTGCCACGTCTTGGCTAACCACGGCATCACCTTGGCGGGGATTGCCGACGACACGCTGCTGCTGTCCTATGTGCTGGAAAGCCATCTCACCCACAATCTGGACGATTTGGCGGTACGGCATTTGGGCATTCAGGGCACCAGCTACGCGTCTTTGTGCGGCAAGGGCGCGAAGCAAATCAGCTTTGCCGAAGTCGATATTCCCGCCGCCAGCCACTATGCCGCCGAAGATGCCGACCTGACCCTACGCTTGGCACAGGTGCTGAAAGCCCAGCTCACCCCCGCGCTGGAGCAGGTCTATCGCAGCATTGAGCTGCCCACCCTCGGCGTACTGTTTCGCGCCGAGCGGCAGGGCGTGGCCATCAACCGCGAAGAGCTGGCGCACCAGAGCCACGATTTGGGCTTGCGGCTGCAAACCCTCGAAGCCCAAGCCCACGCGGCAGCCGGTCAGCCGTTTAACCTCAATTCACCCAAGCAGCTCCAAGAGATTTTGTTCGACAAGCTGGGCATCCCGACCAAGGGCATGAAAAAAACCCCCACCGGTGCGATTTCCACCAACGAGGACGCGCTAGAAAAACTGGCGGCAGACTATCCTTTGCCGCGTCTGATTTTGAGCTACCGAGGGCTGGCCAAGCTGAAATCGACCTACACCGACAAGCTGCCCAGCATGGTGGACAGCCACACGGGGCGGATACACACCCATTATTTGCAATCGGTGGCGGTCACGGGGCGGCTGGCCAGCGCCGAGCCGAATCTGCAAAACATCCCCATCCGCAGCGAAGAAGGGCGGCGGGTGCGGCGGGCTTTTATCGCCCCTGCTCATGCCCACATTGTGTCGGCAGACTATTCGCAAATTGAGCTCCGCATCATGGCGCATTTGTCCGACGATGCGGGCTTGCTGGCGGCGTTTATGGCGGGCGAAGACGTACACCGCGCCACCGCGGCCGAGGTCTTTGGCGTGCCCTTGGCCGAAGTGACCGCGCAGCAACGCCGCTACGCCAAGACCATCAACTTTGGGCTGATTTATGGCATGAGTGCATTTGGACTGGCGACCCAGCTAGACGTGGGGCGTGCCGCCGCCCAAGGGTTTATTGACCGCTATTTTGTCCGTTACCCTGGGGTGGCCAGCTACATGGAGCGCACCCGCGAAGCCGTGCGCCAACAGGGCTATGTCGAAACCGTGTTTGGGCGGCGGCTCTACCTGCCGGATATTCAATCGCCCAACCCTGCCAAACGCCAAGCGGCGGAGCGGGCGGCAATTAACGCGCCGATGCAAGGCACGGCAGCCGACCTGATTAAGCTGGCGATGATTGCGGTGGACCAGTGGCTGACGACCGAGGGCTTGGCCAGCAAACTGGTGATGCAGGTGCATGATGAATTGGTGCTAGAAGTTCCCGATGCCGAGCTCGACACGGTAAAAGCTGCGCTGCCGCGCTTAATGGCAGGGGTGGCCGCGCTCAAAGTGCCGCTGTTGGCGGAAGTGGGCAGTGGGGAGAGTTGGGAGGCGGCGCACTAGGGGGGGCGAGTACCGGCGCGGGCGGTCTTTGATAGCCTGCCTCGCGCCGGAGTCACCGAGGGAGAGAGGGCTTACAACACTTCCAACAGCCCCGCCGCCCCCATCCCCGTGCCGACGCACATGGTCACCATGCCGTAGCCGGTTTCGCCGCGCTGGCGCAGGCCGTGAATCAGGGTGGCGGTGCGAATCGCGCCGGTTGCTCCCAGCGGATGCCCGAGGGCAATCGCGCCGCCGTGGGGATTCACCACCGCAGGGTCTAGCCCCAAGTCGCGCATCACGGCGAGGGCTTGGGCGGCAAACGCCTCGTTCAGCTCCATCCATTTCACCTGCTGCTGGCTGACCCCTGCGGCTTTGAGCACGGCAGGAATCGCCTCTTTCGGGCCAATCCCCATAATGGCCGGCGGCACGCCCTTGACTGCAAAGCCCGCGTAGCGTGCCAAGGGGGTGAGGCCGCATTGTTTCAGAATGCGCTCGCTGACCAGCACCACCGCCCCTGCGCCATCCGACATTTGTGAGCTATTGCCTGCCGTAACACTGCCCTTGGCGTGAAAGACGGTTTTGAGCTTGGCTAGGCCTTCTAGCGTGGTTTCTGCCCGTGGCCCTTCATCGGTATCGAGGCGGCGGGTAGTCAGCTCGACGGTGTGGGTGTCAAGGTTAGGGGTGCGGGTGGTTACGTCTAGCGGGCTGATTTCAGCGGCAAATGCGCCCGACTGAATCGCAGCCAAGGCGCGGCGGTGAGATTCGACGGCAAACGCATCTTGGTCGGCGCGTGAAACCCCCCATTGCTGGGCGACTTTTTCGGCGGTTAAGCCCATGCCGTAGGCAATCGCCAAATGGTCGTCTTGGCTAAAAAAGGCGGGGTTAATCGCTACTTTATTGCCCATCATTGGGATGAGCGACATGGACTCGGCACCGGCGGCAATCATCACATCGGCTTCGCCGGTACGGATGCGGTCAGCCGCAATTTGTACGGCGTTAATGCCCGAGGCGCAGTAGCGGTTGATGGTCATACCGCCGACGGTCACCGGCAGCCCTGCCAGCAACGCGCTAATCCGCGCCATGTTCAAGCCTTGCTCGCCTTCGGGGAAGGCACAGCCCGCCACCACGTCATCCACCAAATGGACATCAAGGCTCGGGACTTGTGCCAAAGCACTGCGAATCACATGAGCCAGCATGTCGTCTGGGCGGGTGTGGCGCAACATGCCACGGGGGGCTTTGCCGACCGGTGTGCGGGTTGCGGCAACAATATAGGCTTCTTGCATCTGTTGGGTCATGGTGCATTCTCCAGTCATCGGATAGGCAGCGTGGTGCTGCCCGTCCTTGGCCGCGCGGGCGGGTTGCGCAGGGGCTAGGCCAAGGGGAAATAAGGGGGGTGCTTTGCTCACGGTCTGGCGTATCTCGCTGACCGTGAACAGACTGTTAGGGCGTGTTTAAAGTCTCGCGAACGCAGAATCACCCGAGTCTCGCAGACTTTGAACAGGCTCTTAGAGCCTGTTTGCGATCTAGCGAACGAAGGGTCAGCCAAGGCGAAATTCGGAAAAAAAGCGGAGTTGACACGAGGTCAATGAGCATTTTTTTACGAATTTCAACGCAGGATCACCCGAGTATCGCAGATCGCAAACAGGCTCTTAGTTTCGCAGCGGCTTGCCGGTGGTCAGCATCCCCGCAATACGAGCTTGGGTCAGCGGATTTTTAAGTAACGTCATAAAGGCTTCGCGCTCCAAATTCAGCATCCACTCGGCATCGACCAAGGTGCCGGTTTCCACATCACCGCCAGTCACTACGTCGGCAATCAGGCTGGCAATGGTGAAGTCGTGGGCGGTAATAAACTGCCCTTCGCGCATATTCAGCAGTTGCGCTTTAATCGACGCAGCCCCTGCCCGCCCCGCCACGGCAAAGCCTTTTTCTGGCAAGGGCGCGCGGTAGCCCGCTTCGGCCAAGGCAAGGGCTTCGCTCTTGGCGACATACAGCAGCTCGTGGGCGTTAAAAATCACCTTGTCCGAGGTCTTGAGATAGCCCAAGTCTTGCGCATCAAACGCACTGGCGGCCACTTTAGCCATGGCCATGGTCATAAAGTAATCTTTGACCGCCGCCAGCAGGTCGCCCTTGCTTTCTTGGGCGGCGCGGCGGGCAAACTCTTTACAGCCGCCACCGGCAGGCAACAAGCCCACGCCCACTTCGACCAAGCCGATATAGCTTTCCAGCCCCGCCACCACACGGTCAGCGTGCATGACAAATTCGCAGCCGCCGCCAAAAGCGTAACCCTGCACCGCTGCCACCACCGGCACAGCACTGTGGCGCAAGCGCATCGAGGTGTTTTGGAAGGCATGCACCATGCCGTCAATCGCTGCCCAGTTGCCAGACATAAACGCCGGCATCATCGACTGCAAATCTGCCCCCACCGAGAACGGCGCGTCGGGCTGCCAAATCACCAAGGCTTGGTAGTGCGCTTCGGCCAAGTCGAGCGCGGCGTTCAGCCCTGCAATGACTTCTGGGCTAATGGCGTGGGCTTTGGAGGTAAAGCTGACCACCAGCACATCATCTTCACCGGCAAAGGCACGCACACCGGCATTTTTAAACACGGTTTCGCCAAGATCGGGTGCGGTTTCGCCCAGCACTTGGGCGGGGGCGAGCTGACGTTGGTAAACGTCTAGGGTAGAGCGGCCTTCCAAGCAATCTTGGGCGGCGTTATACGAGCCGAGCGGGGAATGCACACCGGCACGGTCGGCCTCGCTGACCCACATCGGCAGGTGGGCGGGAGACAGCGTTTTGCCTGCGGCGATGTCGTCTTGAATCCACTGGCGCACGGTTTGCCAACCGGCGGCTTGCCACGTTTCAAACGGCCCGGTCGTCCAGCCAAAGCCCCAGCGAATCGCCAAATCAATATCGCGGGCATTGTCGGCGACTTCGGCCAGATGGAAGGCGATGTAGTGGAACACGTCACGGAAGCACGCCCACAAAAACTGCGCCTGAGGGTGTTCGCTTTCACGCAGCTTGCGGAATTTGATAACGGGGTCGGCTTCTTTCAGGATGGCTTTGACTTCGTCGGCGGCGGTTTCGCCCGCACCGATGTATTCCCCCGTGGCAGGGTCAAGCACCAGCATGGTTTTGCCGTCTTTTTTGTAGATGCCGGCGCGGGTTTTTTGCCCCAAAGCACCGCGTGCCATCAGGGCAGATAACCAGTCAGGGGCGGCAAACAGGCTATGCCACGGGTCGTTGGGCAGGGTGTCGCGCATGGTGTTGACCACATGCACCAAGGTATCCAAGCCCACCACGTCGGCGGTACGGAAGGTGGCCGATTTAGGCCGACCCACGCGCGATCCGGTCAGGTCATCGACCACATCAAAGCGCAGCCCGAATTTTTCGGCATTGGCCATCGTCGCCAAAATCGAGAACACGCCAATGCGGTTGGCGACAAAGTTCGGTGTGTCTTTGGCGCGTACCACGCCTTTGCCCAGCGTGGTAACGAGGAAGCGTTCGAGCTTATCCAACACGTCGGCATCGCTGGTCACGCAAGGGATGATTTCGACCAAGTGCATGTAGCGCGGCGGATTAAAGAAATGCACGCCGCAAAAACGCGGTCGCACGCTGTCTGGGCAAGCAGCGGCAAGGGTGTTGATGCTGAGACCCGAGGTATTGGTGGCAAACAGGGTGTGCTCACCTAAATGGGGCGCGACCAAATGGTAGAGGTCGGTTTTCCAGTCGATGCGCTCGGCAATGGCTTCAATGACCAAGTCGCAGTCTTGCAACAGGTGGAGGTGTTCTTCGTAATTGGCGGGGGTGATGTAGTCCGCCCGACCCCGTGCCGCCAGCGGGGCAGGTTTGAGCTTTTGCAGGCCAGCAATGGCTTTTTTGGCAATCGCGCTCTTGTCGCCGGTGGGCGAAGCAAGGTCAAACAACACGGTGGGTACGCTGGCATTGACCAGATGGGCGGCAATTTGCGCCCCCATGACACCTGCGCCCAACACGGCAACGCGGCGCACATTGAATTTAGCTTGAGACATAAAAACCTCTCGAAAAAAGGGTGGCGACTGAGGGTGAGCCACTGCACATCAGGGCTATCAGTGGCAATGTAGCACGGGATTCTAAACGGGTGTTTGAGTTTTTGGTGGGGGCAAAAAAAGGGGGGGTAGGGGAAGGGGAAGGGGAGGCGGCCATGAACAGGGAAGCTTTGTCGCGCTGAGGGTGCCGTTGTTCGGCGTAGGCGCGTTTTGACGTTCGCGACTCTATACATGCGGCTAGGGCGCACCGTGTGATTTGACCGGATAAGTCAGCCTACGGCAGCCCCCCCCTATTGCCCCCCTTAGGGGACAATGCTATTGTCTTTGTTCGGCATCTTGCCACTTTCCTGTTCACTACAATGGAGCGCGGTTCAAATGAAAAAATTCTTCCTCATGCTTATTAGCTTGTTTGCATTCAGCGGCATGGCTTATGCCGTGGTTGACCTGAACACCGCCGACCAAGCCCAGCTCCAAACCGTCAAAGGCATTGGCCCCGCCAAAGCTAAAACCATTATTGAATACCGCACCAAAAACGGTGCCTTCAAAAGCGTGGACGAGCTGACCAAAGTCTCTGGCTTTGGCGAAAAGTCCGTCACCAAAATGAAGGGGGATTTGACCGTTGGGGGTGCCGCGCCTGCCGCTGCGGCTAAGCCTGCTGCTGCCCCTGCTGCTGCCGCACCCGCCGCTGCGACCAAACCTGCTGCCGCACCCGCTCCTGCTGCCGCCAAGCCTGCCGAGCCAGTCAAAAAACCCTAAGCTTTAATTTGTCGGTAAAATCATCCAACGCCCGCAACCCTGCGGGCGTTGGTGCTTTTGGGCACGGCAGCCGCTGACCTTACCCCCCCCAAAAGCACAGAGGCAGCACAGATACAGCACACACAGAAAGAACAGTCGATGGACATCAGCCACTACCTGCTGATTTTGGTTGGCGCGGCACTGGTCAACAATGTTGTCTTGGTGCGGATTTTAGGGCTGTGTCCCTTTTTAGGCGTGTCGCAAAAAAGCGAGGCCGCCCTTGGCATGGGCATGGCCACCGCCTTTGTACTGACCCTCGCGGCGGGCAGCAGCTATTGGGTCAACCAACTGCTGGTGGCGTGGGATGTGCCCTATCTGCGCACCCTGTCGTTTATCGTCGTGATTGCCGCCATCGTCCAATTTACCGAACTGGTCGTCCACAAAACCAGCCCCGTGCTGTATCAGGTGCTGGGCATTTACCTGCCCCTGATTACCACCAACTGCGCCGTGCTCGGCATCCCCCTTTTGAGCGTGCAAAACCACCACAGCTTTGCCGATGCCCTTGTTTTTGGGTTTGGCAGCGCGGTGGGCTTTAGCTTGGTGCTGTTGTTGTTTGCTGCGATTCGAGAGCGGCTAGAGGGCGCGGATGTGCCGACCCCGTTCAAAGGCACGCCCATCGCCTTGGTCACGGCGGGCTTGATGAGCCTCGCCTTGCTGGGCTTTGGGGGGATGGTGTTGTGAGTACCCTTGGTGTCGCACTGGCATTGATGGCTGGATTGGCTGTGCTGCTGGGGGCGGGCTTGGGCTTTGCCTCGGTGATTTTTCGGGTGGAAGGCGACCCCCTCGCCGATAAAATCGACGCGCTGTTGCCGCAAACCCAGTGCGGACAATGCGGCTACCCCGGCTGCCGCCCCTACGCCAACGCCATTGCCAGCGGTCAGGCCGACATCAACCAATGCCCCCCGGGCGGCGAAGACGGCATCCGTAAGCTGGCCGACCTACTGGGCGTTGAACCCAAGCCCTTTGCCGAAGGCGCACCGCAGCCCCAAGCCAAAACCGTTGCCCTGATTGAAGAGGCCGACTGTATCGGCTGCACCTTGTGCATCCAAGCCTGTCCGGTGGATGCCATTTTGGGCGCGTCCAAACAGATGCACACCATTTTGACCCGTGAATGCACCGGTTGCGCCTTGTGCATCGCCCCCTGTCCGGTGGATTGCATCCGCATGGTGCCGCCGCCCGTCACGCCGGATACATGGAAGCCCCGCTATCCCGTGATTCCTCTTGTGATGAAGTAACCCATGACCTCCCTCTTCCGCTTCCATGGTGGCGTACACCCGCCAGAGCACAAAGCCGAATCCAACGCCACGCCCATCCGCCCTGCACCGGTTCCGCCGCTGTTGCATATTGCCTTGGGGCAAAGTGTCGGCAATGCGGCGCAACCCTGCGTCAGCGTCGGCGACACCGTCCCAGCAGGGGCCTGTTTGGGGCGGGCAGAAGGGCGGATTTCGGTGGCGGTTCACGCGCCAGTGGCAGGGGTGGTGCGGGCGATTGCCCCCCATCCCTTTGCCCATCCCTCTGGCTTGTCGGTGCCGACGCTCACCCTAGAACCCAACGGCAGCACGGCAACGGTTGACCCCCAGCCCTTGGCATGGCAATCCGCCGACCCCCGCAGCGTCTTGGCCCATCTCCGTGACCAAGGCGTGGTGGGTTTAGGCGGCGCGGTGTTTCCGACCCATCTCAAGCTGGGCGGCACAGGGCTAGACACCTTGGTGGTCAACGGCGCGGAGTGTGAACCCTATCTGACCTGCGATGACCGGCTGATGCGCGAACGCGCCCAAGACATCGTCACCGGCATTTTGATTGCAGCGGGGCTGACCCACGCCCGCCGCATTCTGGTTGGCATCGAAGACAACAAGCCCGAAGCCCTTGCCGCGATGCAGCACGCCGCCAGCGGCAGCGGCATCGACGTGGTGGCGATTCCCACGCTTTACCCCAGCGGCGGTGCCAAGCAGTTGATTCGGATTTTGACCGGCATCGAAGTGCCCGCTGGCACACGGTCTAGCGACCTCGGCGTGCAGTGTTTTAACGTCGCCACGCTCTACACCTTGGCGCAAGCCCTGCACCAAGGCCTGCCCGTCACCCGCCGTATCGTCACCCTAACCGGTGCCGTGGCCGAGCCGGGCAATGTCGAAGCCCTGATAGGCTCGCCCATCGGCTGGCTACTCAACACCGCCCACGCGGGCTATTGCACCGAATACGGGGTCATTGTCGGGGGGCCGATGATGGGCTTTACCCTGCCCGACCTCAACGCAGGACTGACCAAGGCCTGCAATGGCCTGATTGCCAAAAGTCCCACGCTATTTCCGCCGCGCCCACCGGCTTTGCCGTGTATTCGCTGTGGGGATTGCGCACGGGTCTGCCCTGCCGAACTGCAGCCGATGGACTTGTTCTGGTTAGCCAAAGCCCGCCAGTTTGACCGTGCCCAAGCCCAGCATCTGTTTGACTGCATCGAATGCGGGGCATGCAGCTATGTGTGCCCCAGCCAAATCCCGCTGGTGGACTATTACCGCTTTGCCAAAGGTGAGCTGTGGGCGGCGGACCGCGATAAAAAAGCCGCCGACCGTGCCCGCCAACGCCACCTGTTTCGCGAACACCGCCAAGCCCGCGATAAAGCCGAAAAAGCCGCGCGTTTTGCGGCGGCTCGCCCTGCGGCGGTACCGTTGGCCTCGGCAGGGGGCAGCGCAGAGCAACCGCCCACCCCGACCAGCAGCGATGCCGCCAAACAGGCTGCCATTGCCGCTGCAATGGCACGCGCCGCCGCCAAAACCACCCCGCCGTCTGCCGCCTCCGCAGCGGTGGAGCCACCGCCCATACCCTCCCCCGACGAAGCCAAACGCGCCGCCATTGCTGCTGCGATGGCACGGGCTGCCGCCAAAACCGCTGCCGCTGCCGTTGCCTCCCCACCAGAAAGTCCCACACCATGAAGTCCGCGCCCTATCTTGCCCAGTCCAACAGCGTGCGCCGCGTCATGCTGACCGTGGTGGCGGCGTTGCTGCCCGCCCTTACCGTGGCGACGTGGTTTTTTGGGATTGCAGTGTGGGTGCAGGTCGGGCAAGCCGTGCTGGCCTGCCTCCTATTCGAAGCGGCGATGCTGCGGCTGCGCGGCTTGCCGCTGGCTCCGTTTTTGACCGATGGCAGTGCTGTGCTGACGGGGATGCTGATTGGTGTGTGCTTTCCGCCGCTGGGGGCGTGGTGGCTGGTGTGGGTCGGGAGCTTTTTTGCCATTGTGGTCGCCAAGCAGCTTTACGGCGGGCTGGGGCACAACGTGTTTAATCCGGCGATGGTGGCTTTTGCGGTGGGGATTGTGTCCTTCCCTGCCCAAATGGCGGGCGGGGCGACGGTCTACGCCCCCTTATCTAACCTAGAGCAACTCGCGCTTATCTTTAGCCACACCCTCCCTGCCGATTTGGGCTGGGATGCCCTCAGCAGTGCCACCCCGCTGAATGCGGTCAAAGTGGCCTTGTCAGCAGAAGTCCCGCTGCCCCTCGCCTTGTTTAGTGCGGGGGTTAGCGGTGTGCCGAATAGTCTGGTGGGGCTGGCGGTGGCCTATCTGCTGGGCGGCGGAGTATTGCTGTGGCGACGTGTGGTGACATGGCATGGGCCGGTTGCCCTGATTCTGACCCTCAGCACCTTGGCCAGTGTGGGCTGGCTGCTGTCGCCTGCCCGCTTTGCCCCGCCTTTGTTTCACCTGCTGACCGGCTCGGTCATGCTGGGGGCGTGGTTTATTGCCACCGACCCCGTGACCGGCTGTACCACGCCGCGCGGCAAGCTGTGGTTTGGCGCGGGGGTCGGCGTGCTGATTTGGGCGATTCGGAGCTTTGGCAGCTTGCCTGACGGCGTGGCGTTTGCTGTGTTGACGCTGAACATGATGGCACCCCTTATCGACCGCCACACCCAGCCGCCGGTGTTTGGCCGCAAAAAGAAAGCCTCGCCATGACCGCCCCCCTGCCGCCTTCGCCGCCCCAGTCGCCCCAGCCGTCGGCTTCTCTTGCCCGCGCCGCATGGCGACAGGCTGGCCGCAGTGCCCTGATTCTGCTGGTGTTTGCCACGCTGACCACGCTGCTGCTGGGCGGGGCGCATCTGCTGACCCGCGACACCATCGCCGCCAACCAAGCCGCCCAACGCCGTGCGCTGTTGGCGCAGACCTTGCCGCCCGCGCTCTACGACAACGACTTACTGGCCACCGCCACCCTGCTGCTGCCGCTTCAGGCGGCTCAGCTCGGCAACGAGGGCGAAGACAGCCACCTCTACCGTGCCACCTTGCACGGCAAACTGAGCGCGTGGGTGGTGGAAGCCACCGCCCCCAATGGCTATGCGGGCAAAATTCGGCTATTGGTCGGGGTGCGGGCGGATGGGGTGGTGATGGGGGTGCGGGTGGTACAGCACCGCGAAACCCCAGGGCTGGGCGACTATATCGAAGCGGGCAAAAGTGACTGGATTAGCCAGTTTGTCGGTCGCCGCTACGACACCCCTGCCGCGTGGGCGGTGAAGAAAGACGGCGGCCAGTTTGATGCGCGAGCAGGCGCCACGGTGTCGCCGCGAGCGGTGATTGGTGCGGTGGTGCGGGTTTTGGTATTTTTGCGGGCCGAGGCGGACAGCGTTGGGCTTTAGGGCGGGTTCAACGTCTGCCCTAAAGCCCAACGCTGTCATGAGTCACGGACTCTCTGACAAGTATTGCGCTGTGGGCAAGGATTGAGGGCAGGGGCTATGGCTGCGTGCTGAAAACAACGGGGCGGCGCGATGAGCTGTATTTGCTCAGCCTGAGATTTTCATCTGATGACAATGCCAAGAAGAGACGGTCACCTGATCAATTGATTGGGTTGGGCGTCGCCTGACTCGCCCGTGTACCGTTGCCAACCGGCCCGAATCCACGGTTGTCTAACTCTAATCAGGTCAGGATCTGATTACCGATTTCTCGGCGGCTCCTGCATCGGGATTCTTTCCGCAGCGATCTATCTCCAGCATACGCGGGAGTCTTTTTAATGACAAACCCCTTTGCTATCACCGTCGATACCCACCCAGTCGGTCGCTATTTTAATGGCCTTGCGCCGGTCGGTACGACCTAGATTCCCGCTTTCGCGGGCATGACGCACGGGGGGTGAACCAGTGCCAAAACCCAGACCCAAAAACCAAAAGTCAAAAGCAAGCACCCCGCCCCACGGGGCACCCCCGCCACGGGAGGGGAATCAAACCACGCCCAGCGGTCAGCAGCGGCGGTAAATCACCGCCCAGCCCTGCTGCCGCCAGCCGTGGCGCGGAAGACATCACCGTTGCTGCGATGCCCCTGCTTGGCTCAAGGGGTGGGCGCAGCGGGCATCCCCACTGCCGCACCGGTCGGGGCGGGCGGCGCAGCGATGCCACTCTTGGGCACAGCCAGCTGGGTGCGCAGGTCAAAAGTCATCCACTGGTAGCGACATTCCCCTTCTATCCCCGCCACCATTTGGGTGCTGTCTTGCCAGTGGCACGCTTGCGGCAACATCAGCGCGAACGCATCGGAAAGCTGGGTTTCGAGCAGGGGCAGAGACGACCGCTGAACCTGAAAATGCACAGTCAGCGGCGAGGTCAAGGCCACCAGTTGCTTGCCCTGATGCGGCAGCGGCAGGGTCGGGAGGCGGCGAGAAGCCAGCTCGTAACCCAAGCGGTTCACCCCTGGGGTAGCACGGAGGGTATTCATCGCCTCAATCAGCAATAGCCGATTTTCTTGCCCCATCATATGGCGTTGTTTCAGCACCCCAAAGGCAGGGGCATAGCGTTGGCGCAAGGCTTCGTTTTCTCGGGCCAGCACCAAGGTACGCTGCGTATTCTGCGCCACCAGCTCGGCGGTATCGCGCTGGTTCGCCGCCCAGTTTTGCGCGGCCCACCCAACGAGGGCGAGGGCACAGCCTATGCCTAGACCGATGCCTAGACGGACAAGGTTGTCCCGTTCAATAGACCATGGCAGCGTGTTCATGGGCGGTGCTCCACAGGCAAAGGTGGCAGGGGAAAACGAACGGACAGCACAAAGGCTTCTGGGGTTTTGCTGGCACGTTCGCCGCTATCGGACAGCGTCCCTTGGGGCTGAATGTCCAGCGGGTAATGCTGCACTTTAGCTTGGCCAGTTTGGTTAAGCTGTGCCAACAGTTCGGTTAACTGCTGGAGCTGTGCGCGGTAAGGCACATGCGCGGCACCCACCAGCCGAAGTTTGCCCTCTGCGGGTGTGCCTGGCGGTTGGCGTTCAGCCACAGACCAATCAAACCCCACCAAGCGCAAGGCAGGATGCTGCTGCAAGGCGGTATCGACCCACTGCTGCCCCTGATTGACGCTGGGCCAACGGGTCGTCAACGCCAGCATATTTTCGACGGCGCTGGCCATATCGGCAGCGGCAGGGGTGTTGGCCGGGACACGCGCTTGGAGCTGTCGGGTTTCGTGCTGCATGGTATAGATCCGAGCTTCAGTGGCTTGGCTTTCACGCAGCAGCCACACGCCATTCAGCAAATAAGCCAAGCCCACCACCCCCCCAAGCAGCCCCAATACCCACGCCCCCTGTTTGGCACGAAGACGGTGTTGGTGTTCGGTGTGGGTGGCGGTGAGATGTGCCGAAAAATGGCTTTTGCGCCGCTTGGCCAGCCACCACAGCCGCTGCTCAACCGAGCCCATAGCCAGCGTGGTCAGCGTGCTATCAGGGAGCGGAGCCAGTTGGTTCACGCATTCCAGCGGCAAAGCATGGCCAACCATGGCATATACCGCCAAGGCATCGCCATCCAAATACAGCCGTTCGCCGCGCAGATATAGCAAGACTAGCCGCAGTTCGGCATCGAGCTGGGGCGCAGTAATGTATTTGCCATCAGGTTCGATGGTGCGGGTATACAGCGGCAGGCCATCTTGCAGAAAAATCAGGCGCAAGCCCTGCCCATGCCCAGGCAACAGCAGCAGTACCGTACCTTCTAGCGGCTGCCCCGTCAGGGCGGGGGCAAGCAGGGTCACCGAATGCACACTGGCCACGGTAATATCGGCCTGTTCAAGCTGGGTCAACCAGCGGGTAACAGGGCTGGGGTCGGCCAGCCCGCAACAGACCAAAGCCCGCTTGCCGTCCACCACCCGCCCCCATTCGGCGTGGGCGACGGGAGAATCACCAAAAGCACGGGTTTGGCGAACTTTGGCCAGCTGGGCACGGTCGCGCCAATTGAGCTTGGGCAAACGCTCATGCACCAAGGTTTCGCCGTCTAAATCCAGCACCACATGGCAACGGCTATGGACAAAGGGGGCGAGGCACAGGGCAAGATGGGGGTCGTCTGGACTAAAAACGTGGCCTTCTTCGGGCAGGGCGGGGGTCCACAAACGGGCAGTGTGGTTTTCGATCAGCAGGCGTAAAGGGGCGGTGTGATGCGTCAGGGTCATGGCAGAAAGCTTTGGTAAAGCATACAAAAAAGACAAGGTGCGGGGGGGAGAACCTATTTATGACCTAGCGAACGATGGGTCAGCCAAGGTGAAATGCGCAAAAGAAAGCGGCGTTGGGCTTGATCCACCCCCCTATTTTGGGGCATTTCAACGCAGGATCACCCGAGTCTCGCAGACTTTGAACAGGTGCTAACCCAATCGGGACAGCATGTCATACACCGGTGTCAGCACGGCACTAATAATCCATGCCAGCATCAGGCTGAGTGCGACCGTTAAGCTCGGCTCTAACAACGCCTGCATTTGGTCCACCGCTTCGTCTACGTCGCGCTGGTAAAAATAGCTGACGTTGGCCAAGGCCTCGTCCAGTCCGCCGGTGGTTTCCCCCACCCGCATCATGCGTACCACCAGCGGCGGAAACAGCCCCGCTTCGGCAAAACTATCGGTAATGCTGCCGCCCTCGGCAATGCGGGCGCGAACCTCAATCAGACAACTGGCCACCTCGCGATTGCCCACGGCATTGGCCGACAAGGTCAGCGCGTCCAGCACGGTAATCCCCGCGCCGTAGAGCATCCCAAAATGGGTGGCGAACCGTGCCAGCACAATTTTGCGGTAAATCGGACCAAAGATAGGCAGCGAGAGCTTGATTCGATCCACCCCCCGCGCAAACAACGGCGAGCTGCGCATGGCCGCCAAGATAAACATCCCCCCCCCCACGCAGCCCAGCAAAACCAACAGACCGTAATCCACCACAAAATGTGATACCGAAATCAGCAGCTGGGTTTGCCAGGGCAGGTCTTTTTGCAGCGAACGCAAAAAATCCGACAGCTGCGGAATCAGGTAGACCATCAAAAAGCCAATCACCCCGATCATCAAGGTCAGCAGAAACGCGGGGTAAATCACCAGCCGCTTGGCTTGGGCAATCAGCTCATCTTGCCGTTTAAGCGAGGTGGTGAGGCGGGCAAAGACATCGGACAACATCCCCGCCGCTTCGCCGGCTTCGACCAAGCCGGTCACCATCCGGTTAAACACCCGTGGATGCGCTGCCATCGCTTGGGACAAGGTGCGACCGCCTTCGATATCGTCAATGATAGCGGCGATGACTTCGGCCATGCGGGGGTTGTCGGTGGAGTCGCGCAGGTCGGTCAGGCCTTCTTGCAGCGGCACCCCTGCCCGCATCAGTTGTTCGAGCGACAGGCAAAAGTGAATCATATCCCGCCGCGATACCGAAAAAGACGGCAAAGCACTGCGCCGTTGCCAGCTTTCGGCTTTGTGGGCAATCAGCGTCAGCCCCATCCCCGTGAGGCGACGCTCTAGCTCGGCGGGGTTGGTGGCAATCATTCGACCACGGCGGGCATGGCCTTCGGCATCGATGGCGCGAAAGTGGTATTGCATGGGCTTCCTTTTTCCTTGCGCTTTGAACAGGTTTTGAGTGCCTGTACTGCAGACGAGCCTAGCTGTGATTCTCCGCCGATGGGGTTAGGCTGTGACTCCCCCGCTACTGGTGGCCGGTGCGGGGAATCACGGTCAAGGCCGCAGCGATTGCGCTTTTTTGCGAATGTCACCTTGGCAACCCCTGCACCATTGGGACTGAGCACCTAACGCGCCAATCGGCCGGTCAAATCCACCACCCGCAGCACTTCTTCGAGCGCGGTTTCACCTGCCCGCACCAAGGCCACGGCGGCATCGGCCAGCGGCATGACTTCCCGCTGGGCAACCAAGGCTCTAAATGCCGAAAGCGGGGCGCGTGAGCCGACCAGCGCGTCGAACTCTTCGTCAAAGCGCAGGACTTCCATCACCGTGCGCCGCCCTCGGTAGCCGGTACCACGGCATTGTGGGCAGCCTACTGGCCGAAAAATCATCTCGGGCGGCGGACTATTTGGCAAAAAGAGCAGCCGCTGTTCCACGTCATCGGGAGTGGAGGCGGTTTTGCACTGCACACACAGCACCCGCACCAGCCGTTGCCCAATCACGCCGCTGATATTGCCGGCCATCATGTCAGGCAGCACCCCCAAATCTGCCAGCCGCGCCAAAGCCCCGAGGGCGGAGTGGGTGTGCAGGGTGGCGAACACTTGGTGGCCGGTCATCGCCGCCCGAAACGCCATGCTGGCGGTTTCGGTATCACGGATTTCACCGACCAAAATAATGTCGGGGTCTTGGCGCATCAGGGCGCGAATCCCGCTGGCAAAGTCCAGCTTCACCGCCTCGTTGACCGGCGTTTGCCGCACCATCGGCAGCGGGTATTCCACGGGATCTTCGAGGGTCATGATGTTGACCCCTACATCGTTGAGGTGGCTCAGCATGGAATACAGCGTGGTGGTTTTGCCGGAACCGGTCGGGCCGGTCACCACCACCATGCCTTCAGGACGCGCCAACATTAGCCGCAGTTGGTGCAAAGCTGCGCCGGATAAACCTAGGCTATCCAGCAGCACAATGCCCCGCGCCCGGTCCAATACCCGTAGCACAACGTTTTCGCCATGCAACACTGGCAACACGGCAATCCGAAAGTCGATTTCGCGCCCAGACAGGGTCAGCGTCATGCGGCCATCTTGGGGGGCGCGGGTTTCGGCGATATTCAAGCCGCTCATCACCTTGAGCCGCACGGCCATCGCCGGCCAGTAATCTTTGTGCAGCACACGGATTTGGCTCAGCACGCCATCAATCCGGTAGCGAATCCGCACAAAGCCGAGTTCCGGCTCAAAGTGGATGTCGGACGCACCAGACAGCACGGCATCGGACAGCAGCGCGTCAATCAGTCGAATCACCGGCTGGGTACTGCCGCCCGCCGTGGCATCGTCGCCGACGGCTTCGAGCTCGGCCACAATGCTGTCGATAGACAGCACCGCGCCATAATGCCGGTCGATGGCTTCGTCAATCTCGGCGGGGGAAGCCAGCTTGGCTTCGATGTGGGCGACTTCCCCGCGTGAGGCGAGGCGGATTTGGTCGTGCGCCACCAAGTTGGTGGGCTGCGCCATGGCCAAGGTCAGGGTGCGGCTGGCGGCATCGTAAGCCAGTGGGAACAGCGTAAATCGCCGTGCCAGCTCACGCGGCACATGTGCCAAGGCATAGGCATCCGCCGTGCCCTCGGGCAGCTCCACGCTTTCGGTGCCGGTTTTTTCGGCAATGGCTTCACGCATGGCCGCAGCAGACACAAAGCCCAGCGTAACAAACAATTCGCCCAGCAGCTTGCCGGTTTTTTTCTGCTCGGTCAGGGCAATGCCCAGCTGGTCACGGGTAATCAGCCCGCGCGAAGCCAGCCATTCGCCCAGTGGCATCCCGCCACGGCTCATGGCTGGCTTTCTAGCTGGCGCAAGCGGCTTTCTAGCTCGCGACGGTCAAAGCCGCCCGCCCGCTGGGCAGATAGGGCGGCCGCACGGCGGTAAGCCTGAATCGCCTCTTGCTTCGCGCCGAGGTGCTCTTGGCTAATCGCAAGGTTAAAGGCTGCGTCGGGGTTGCTGGGGTCGGCGGCACTGGCGGCGGCAAAGTGTTCTTGCGCGGCTTGCCATTGCCCTGCCGAGGCGGCATCGCTGCCGGCTGCTAGGGCTTGTGCGGCGGGATTAGTGGGCACTTGCTCGGCGGCTTTGGTGCGCTGGGTACGCGCCGCTTGGGTGGCGGTCAGGGCGGCACGGGCGGCAGGATGGGCGGGGTCGAGCGTCAGGGCATGGCGAATTTGGCGTTCGGCTTCGGCGTGCTGCCCCAAGGCTTGCAGCGCGGCGGCACTGCCCAACCAGCCGTCAATATTGGCCGGTTCGCGGGCTAAAAACCCCCGATAGGCGGTGAGAGCCTCGCCGTACGCCCCTTGCGACAGGGCGTGCCATGCCGTGACCAAACCAGCATCGGGCGACTGCAACGCGCCGGTGTCGGCATGGCGAGAAGAAGGCGGCGGCAACGCCACGCGGGGCTTGCCGCTGGTGACGACGGGACGCGGCAGGGCTTGTTCGGCCTGCGCGATGGCCGTGCCGTCTAAAGGTGATGGTTTGGCGGTACCGGTGGGCTTGGCGGCGGATTTTTCCAGCACCGCTGCCAGCACGGGGTCGGCGGCAGTGGGGGGTGGGCTGGCCGTGGCCGCAGCGGTCGCGCTCCCTTCGGCGGGTGGGGCAGGGGGCACGGCGGTTGGGTTGGCCGTGCCTGCCACAGCAGGAGCAGCCGCAGGCGATACCGCCGCCACAGGCAGAGGCGGCAAGGGCGGGGTATCACCCAGCCACAGCCAGCCCGCCGAAGCCAAAACCACCGACACCCCGAGTCCCCCCAACAGCCACGCCATGCGCGGGCTGACCGCAAACTGGCCGTGGCGGGGATGGGCGGCCAAGACCTGTTGCGCCACCCAGCGGGTATCGCTGCTACTGGGGCTGCCCACCGGCGGCACAGGCGGGACGGAAGATAAGGGTGGAATCGGTGACAGCGGCGGAATGGTACGGGTTTCTGCCGCAGGGGCAGGGCGCGGCGGCAACGGCTCGGCCTCGGCGGGGCGGCTGGGTACGGCCTTCGGTGTCTCTGCGGCAGCAACGGGGGTCAGGCTAAACGCAGGGGTCGAGGTCACGCCTGCGGCGAAGCTTACCGGTGCGGTGGACGGTGCGGCCAGCGGCTCGGACAGCGGGGCAAGGGTCAGCTCTAGGCTAACAGGGCGTGCCTCGGTCAGCTGGGCATCGTTGCTGTGCTGCGCCTCGGCCAGCGGCGGCAAGGGCAGGTCGTTTGGCGCGGCGACGGGCAAATCGGTGGCCAGTGACAGCACGGGGGCGGTGTCGTGGCGGGCGGCTTCGGCGCGTTTTAGGGCATCTAGGAGCAAACTCATTCGGTCATCCCTCCCCCGACTTGGCGATAACCATCGCGGCGGTCAAAAAACCCGTTACTCGGCAGATGGTCACGGAAGGCGGACAAGTCCCCATTCAGACTGGGGTCGTTGACCACGGTAGGGCGCAAAAAGACCACCAGCTCGGTCTTTTTGCTGGTGTCGGTTTTGTGGCTAAACAGCCGCCCCAGCCCCGGAATCATGCCAAGCCCTGGCAAGCCGTCGCTTTGGTCGCTGATGCTGTCTTGAATCAAGCCGCCCAGTACGCCGATTTCGCCGCTAGACAGGCGTAGCGTGGATTCCATTTCGCGCACTTCAACTTTGGGGACGAGGCTTTGGGCGGTGCTGGTGCCGGCCAAGGCCAGTGCCACGGCGGGGTCGCTGATATAGCCGGTGATATGGGTGATGGTAGGGCGCACGTTCAGCGAGATTTGCCCTGTCGCGCTGATTTGCGGCAAGACGCTCATCATGATGCCCTCGGGGACGGTGTGCAGTTTGCTTTCGTAATCGACGGTATCTGGCATGTTGAGGCCGTTTTTGGTGCGGGTGACTTTGAGGGTGAAGTAGGGCACATCGCGCACCACTTTAAGCAAGGCCATTTGGTTGTTTAGTGCCATTAGCTTGGGGCTGGACAGCACGCGGGTCTTGCCGAACATTTCGAGCAGTTTCACGGCCACATTGACCGAGCCATTTTGAAACAGGAACAAGGACACGGGATTTTGCCCAATCACACTCGGAAAGGGGAAGCCGCCGCCCTCTGCGGTGGATTGCGGAATCGTGCCACCGAGGTTTTGGAAGCCTTGCCCGCCTTGTCCGCCGTTACGAATCCGCGACCAGTCCACGCCGGTTTCGAACTCGCGGGACAGGGCGACTTCGACGATGGTGGCTTCAATCATGACCTGCCGCCGCGCACTGTTGCCAACCTTGCTGAGGAAGTCGGTAATCATGGCGTGTTGCCGCCCCGTGCCGCGCACCGCCAGCACGCCGGATTCGGTGTTGCCGATGATGCGGACGGTTTTGCTCTCTTGGGTGGTTTGCTCAACCGACGCGCCTTTGTTGCGCTCGCTGGCCGAAGATTGGCGCAGGTCGGTATCACCGCGCACAGTACGTTGGGTGCTGGTCGGCGTGCCGTCTTTTTTGGTGCCGTCGGTTTGGGTGTCGGTTTTGCTGGTGCCGCTGGTGCTGCTCTTGCCCCGTACCAACTCGTCACCGCCTGAGCGGATAACGGTTTCGACGATGATTTTTTCGTCTTCGCGGCGCAGCAGGTCTTCTAGGTTTTTCAGCAAAGAGCCCCAGAAGGCGTTTTTGGATTTGGTTTTGATGCGCGTGGTGGAGCTGTTGCCGCTGGCCGAGGCTTCGCCTGCATCGCTTTTGACCACCGAGGTCAGTACGCCGATTTCACTTTCGGTTTCGCGCTCTAGGGCGACGTAATCGACCGAATAGGTGTGCAGATAGGGGCGGTCTGGTTCAACCACCAAAGTCTCGCCGGCTAGCCGCCAGCGCATATCGACTTGGTTGGCGACGCGCTCTAGGAGCTGCGGCAGGCTTTGGCGGATGGCACTCAGCGTCACCGTGCCTTCGATGCCTGGGTGGATGTCGATATTGACCTTGGCATCTCGTGCCAAGTTGACCAGCACGTCTTGCACCGGTGCATTGCTGACTTGCAGGCTAAACAGGGTGACACGCGGCGAGGCTACGGGGGGGGGCGGCATAAAGGCAGGGCGTACCGGTTGCGGGATGCCTGCGGCGGCAGCGGGGGCGGGCTTGAGGTGGGTGGTGGATTCGACCAGCCGAGGCGACTGGCACGCGGTGAGCACACTCAATAAGCAACACAGAGCAGAGAGACGGCGCATAGAGGGTAGGTTTCTGGGGTTAAAGACCAAGAGCAGAAAGGGAGAGGAGGCCGCGCTGTGCCAGCCATGCCGTCGCCCACACCCCGCACACCGTCAGCACCAGCCCAGCGCCCAGCCACGCCAAGGTGCGGGGCGGCAGCAGCAAGCGGCGACGGGGGGCGTGAAAGGCGCAATCGGCAAGGGCGGCTTGGGCGTGCGCCACGGTGATGTGACGGGTGTCTTCGGCAAAGGCGGCCAGCAAACATTTGTCGGCAATCAAGTTGATGCGACGGGTCAGCCCTTGCGAGGCCTCGGCAATCACGGCACGCACAGCAGGGGAGAACAGCTCATCCCCTCGATAGCCTGCGGCGGTCAGCCGAAAAGCGAGGTAGTCGCGGATGTCATCGGGCTTGAGGGCGGTCAGGGCAAAGCTATGAACCACCCGTTCTCGGAGCTGGCGCAAGTCGTTCCGTGCCAGCACGGTGTCCAGCTCGGGCTGGCCAAACAGGACGATTTGCAGCAGCTTGCTGCGGGTGGTTTCAAGGTTGGACAGCAGCCGAATTTCTTCTAGGCTGTCACGGGGCATGGCGTGGGCTTCGTCAATCAGCACCACGACACATTTGCCTTCGGTGTGGCGTTCAATCAGCACTTGCTGGATGGCGCGAATCACAGCGGAGACGCGCATGGTGTCGGTGTCCAGCCCCAAATCAGCGGCGAGGGTGTAGAGCAGTTCGTCCGGCGAGAGGCTGGGATTGGCGATGTAAATGACAATGACCGTGCTGGGCAGCCGCTCGGACAGCATCCGGCACAACATGGTTTTGCCGCTGCCCACTTCGCCGGTGACTTTTACAATGCCCTCGCCCTGCAAAATGGCGTAACACAGGGCTTCGAGCGTGGCACCACGGCGTGCGCCAGCGTAAAAAAACTCGGGGTGGGGGGAAAGGCTAAACGGTGTGCTGTGCAGACCAAAGTGGTGCAGATACATGGGACGGACACAGTCTAAAACTGGCTTTGCAGCAGCCAAAAAGTTAAGATGGGCGTTTTTCGCAGCGTAAGATTTGTTGCGTTCTCAATGACCTAGCGGATTATCAAGCCACAAGCCGTGAGCTTACCAGATTTGCACGGCATGCCGCCTGCCTTGGTGTGATTGGTGTTACCGTGCAAGCCTAGACTCAATCGCTGTTTAACTCCCCCCTGTTTTTGGCAACCATCTTGGCTTCTGACTCCTTTATTCAATTCGACGACGTGCATTTTCGCTACGGCAACCGCCCTATTTTGGATGGCGTGTCGCTGTCTATTCCACAGGGTAAGCTGGTGGCGATTATGGGCGGCAGCGGCAGTGGCAAAACCACTTTGCTGCGCCTGATTGCGGGGCAGCTCCACGCCGACCGTGGTCGTGTCACGGTGGCAGGGCAAGATGTGCAGCAGCTTAATACCGCTGGGCTGTACGCGCTGCGCCGCCGCATGGGGATGTTGTTTCAGTTTGGCGCGTTGTTTACCGACCTCTCGGTGTTTGACAACGTGGCCTTTCCGCTGCGCGAGCACACCCAGCTTTCGCCCAGCATGTTGCAAGACTTGGTGCGGATGAAGCTGCAAGCCGTGGGCTTGCGCGGGGCGGCCAGCCTGATGCCGGCCGAGTTGTCGGGCGGGATGGCACGGCGGGTGGCTTTGGCACGCGCCATTGCCCTCGACCCCGCCCTGATGCTCTACGACGAGCCCTTCACCGGTCTTGACCCCATTTCGCTGGGGACAATTGCCTTGCTGATTAAGCAGCTTAACCAAGCCCTCGGCACCACCGCCGTGATGGTGACGCACGATGTTCATGTGTCGTTAAGCGTGGTGGACTACGTTTATTTTGTCGCGCAAGGCAAAGTGGTGGCACAGGGCACGCCCGACGAAGTCCGCACCTCGACCGACCCCTTTGTCCGCCAGTTTATTGACGGTGCCCCCGATGGGCCGGTACGGCTGCACTATCCCGCCGCCGATTTTGCCGCTGACCTCGGCTTGCAAGGAATCCAACATGCTTAATCTGCTGCGCGGAATGGGGCATAGCCTAGTCGATGCGGTGTGGAAGCTCGGCTTTATCTGCCGATTTATGGGCGTGCTGCTGGCCCAATCAGGGCAAAGCCTGTTGCGCTTTCGGCTGGTGGTGCGCGAAATCTACTTTGCGGGGGTGATGTCGCTGGTGATTATTGTGGTGTCGGGGCTGTTTGTCGGCATGGTGCTCGGCTTGCAGGGCTACACCACTTTGGCGCGGTTTGGCTCGGCGGATGCGCTGGGGGCGTTGGTGGCCTTGTCGCTGCTGCGTGAGCTGGGGCCGGTGTTGGCCGCGCTGCTGTTTGCCAGCCGCTCCGGCTCGGCCATTACCGCCGAAATCGGGCTAATGAAAACCACGGAACAACTGGACGCGATGGCGGTCATGGCGGTCAATCCGATTGCCCGCGTGGTGGCTCCTCGTTTTTGGGCGGGGGTGCTGTCTATGCCTATCTTGGCGGCCATTTTTAACGTAACAGGGATTTTCGGCGGCTATTTTGTCGGCGTGTCAATGATTGGGCTGGACGAAGGCACGTTCTGGTCGCAAATGCAAAATGCCGTCGATTTTCACGAGGACGTGCTGAATGGCATGATTAAGAGCGCGGTCTTTGGCTTTGCGGTGTCGCTGATTGCTGTGTTTGAGGGCTTTGACGCCCGCCCCACCGCCGAGGGGGTCTCTTCGGCCACCACCCGCACCGTGGTGACCTCGGCACTGGTGATTTTGGCACTCGATTTTGTTTTAACCGCGTTTATGTTCTAACTGAGATAACACATGAAACGAACAACCCTAGATTTGTGGGTCGGCCTTTTTGCTGCACTCGGCTGTGCAGCGTTGCTGTTTTTGGCGCTCCGCGCCGCCAACCTCACCACCTCGGTGGCGAACGAGCCCTACACGCTGTATGCCGAATTCGACAATATTGGCGGGCTCAAGGTTAAAGCACCGGTCAAAATGGCGGGGGTGGTGGTGGGTCGGGTGGCCGGCATTGAGCTGGACCGCAAATCGTTCCGAGCCCGCGCCACGCTGGTGGTGGATAAAAGCTATACCTTTAGCCGCGATGTGTCGGCAGAAATTCTGACCTCGGGGCTGCTGGGCGAGCAATACATCGGCTTGATGCAGGGCGGCGACCCTGACGATTTGGCCGAGAACGACACCATCAAGCTCACCTCTTCTGCCATGGTGCTGGAACAATTAATTGGTAAATTTATGCTCAATGCGGCCGAAAAACCAAGCGCACCCCCTGCCGCAGAATAAACCTCTCCTGCCCCTATTTTTTGCTACGCCTAATTCGGATACCTGAAATGAAAACCTTGTTCTCTCGTTTGTTGCTGTGTGTGGCCTTTTTGTCTGGCTCGGCGGCGGTATGGGCCAATACCCCCGACGATGTGGTGCGCGAGACCTCGCGCCAAGTGCTCGACACGCTTAAACGCGACAACGGCAAAAACACCCGTACGGTGCGTGCCGATGTTGAAAGCCTCGTACTGCCTAAGTTTGACTTTACCCGCATGACAGCACTGGCCGTAGGACGCGGTTGGCGCGATGCCACCCCCGAGCAGCAAAAACTGCTGATGGAGCAATTCCGCACGCTGCTGGTACGGACCTACTCCTCCACCATGACCCGCTTTAAGAGTGCGCAGGTCGAGGTAAAGCCTGCGGCCTTGTCTACGGATGGCAACGAAGCCACTGTGCACACCGAAGTTACCCTGCCCGCCGGCACAGGCGACAAACGCACTGCTTCGGTGGATTACACCCTGATTAAGCTCGGCACGGCATGGCGTGTGTATAACGTCAGCATCGAAGGCGCGAGTCTTGTCACCATCTATCGCAACAACTTTAACGATGTGATTCGTCAAAACGGCGTCGATGGCCTGATTCAGTCGTTGAAGGAAAAAAACGAAGGCATGGCCGCAAAGGGCGGTAATGCCTAACAGCACCATTACCCTCACCGGTGCGGTGACGCTGGCGGAAGTGCCACAGCTGGCTAAACGGCTCACCGCCGATGCCCGTACGGCACGGACGCTGGATTGGCACGCGGTGACCGCCGTTGATTCTTCTGCCCTGACCCTGATTTTTGAGCTGGCGCGGCAGGCGGGGCATCGCCATGTGCAACAGCATGTGCCCGCAGCCCTAAGTACGCTTATTCACCTTTATGGAGTGGAGTCTTTTGTTGACCTCGCCTAATGCCTCGCGCCGCACGCGCCGTTTGCTTGCCACGACCCTGCTGGCCGTCACACTGACTGGCTGCGCCACCGCAACCCCCCAAAACAACTACGACCCTTACGAAGCCGTGAACCGCAAAGTGTATGCGTTTAACGATGTGGCCGACCGCGCGGTGATGAAGCCTATCGCAGAGGGCTACCGTTTTATCTTGCCGCAGCCGATTCGTACCGGTGTCAGTAACTTTTTCAACAATCTTCAAGACGCGCTGTCTGTGGTACACCATGTGCTGCAAGCCAAGCCGGAGCGGGCGGTATCTGACCTGATGCGGGTCGCACTCAACAGCACCTTTGGGCTGGGCGGCTTGTTGGATATTGCCACCCCTGCACGGCTGCCCTCCTACAAAACCGGCCTAGGCGAAACCTTGGCGCGGTGGGGCTACCAGAACAGTTCCTATGTCGAGCTGCCCCTATATGGGCCGTCAACCGTGCGGGATGCCGTGGGCTTAGGCGGTGATATGCTGACCGGCCCTTCGCATTTCTTGTGGAAAACCCCCAGCGATAGCAACTCGCTATTGGGCTTGAATATTGTCAACCAACGCGCCGGCCTGTTGGATGTGACTGCCGCCGCCGACGAAGCCGCCCTCGACCCCTATACCTATCGCCGCGATGGCTATTTGCAGTATCGCAACCAACGCATCGGCAATGCGGCGGCCCTCAAGCCGGTGGACGATAGCAATATCAACGACCTCGTCGCGCCGACCACACCGGCTTCTGCCGCGCCGGCAGAAGCTGTCGTCCCCGCCACCCCCGCACCGGCTGCGCAATAATGGCTGTGCCTGCGCTGGTCATTGACCACGTCACCAAACGCTTTGGGGCTTTTACCGCGCTGGATGACGTATCGTTTAGCCTTGAGCAGGGCGAGTTTTTCGCGCTGCTGGGGCCAAATGGGGCGGGCAAAACCACCTTAATTTCCTGCATGGCGGGGCTGACCCAGCCCGATGGCGGTAGCGTCACGGTCATGGGGCATCGCGTGGCCACCGACTACCGCGCTGCCCGCATGGCCTTGGGCGTGGTGCCGCAAGAGCTTGTGTTTGACCCGTTTTTTACCGTGCGGGAATCGCTGGTGTTTCAGTCCGGCTATTTTGGCTTGAAGCGTAACGATGCGTGGATAGATGAGATTTTGGACAAGCTGGGCCTAACCAGCAAAGCCCACGCCAATATGCGCACCCTCTCTGGGGGGATGAAACGCCGTGTGATGGTGGCACAAGCCTTGGTACACCGTCCGCCGGTGATTGTGCTGGACGAGCCGACCGCTGGGGTGGATGTCGCCCTGCGCCAAAGCCTGTGGGCTTTTATCCGCGAGCTGAACCAAGCTGGCCACACCATTGTGTTGACCACCCACTATCTGGAAGAAGCCGAAACCCTGTGTAACCGTATCGCTTTGCTGAAAAGCGGGCGCGTGATTGCCCTCGAAGACAAAACCACGCTGTTGCAACGGGGCGGTAAAACCCGTGAAGTCGCGCTCCGTTTGGCGGCGGGCGCGTCATTGCCCCCCGACCTTGCCGCGTGGCAGCTGGGCACGGTGGATAGCGAAGGCTGGCTGCGCGTGCTGCTGCCGGACATCGCCCAGCTGGATACGGTGTTTGCTGCCCTGCGCCAAGCCCAGCTGACGGTGCAGGATTTTTCGATGCGGGACACCGACCTTGAACAGGTGTTTGTTCAGATGATGCACCAAGAGACCCCTTCGGCATGATGACCCACGGCTTTACCACGCTGTTTAAAAAAGAAATTTTGCGCTTCTGGAAAGTCTCGTTTCAGACGGTGGCCGCCCCCGTGCTGACGGCGTTGCTGTATCTGCTGGTGTTTTCCCACGCCTTGGCAGGGCGGGTCGAGGTGTATGCAGGGGTCGGCTATACCGCCTTTTTAATCCCCGGCTTGGTGATGATGGCCATGCTCCAAAACGCCTTTGCCAACACCAGCTCTAGCCTGATTCAATCCAAAATTACCGGCAATATCGTTTTTTTGCTGCTGTCACCGCTGTCACACACCGAGTTTTTCTTGGCCTATGTATTGGCCGCCGTGGTGCGAGGCTTGGTGGTGGGGGCGGGTGTATTTGCCGTGACGCTCTGGTTTACCTTGCCGCCTTTGGTGCATCCGCTATGGGTGCTGGTGTTTGCTTTTCTGGGCAGCGCGATTTTGGGCACACTGGGGCTGGTGGCGGGCATTTGGGCCGATAAATTCGACCAACTGGCGGCGTTTCAAAACTTTATTATTCTGCCGCTGACGTTTTTGTCGGGGGTGTTTTATTCGCTGCATACCTTGCCGCCCTTTTGGCAGGCACTGTCCCACTTCAACCCGATTTTTTACATGATTGACGGCTTTCGCTATGGTTTCTTTGGCCAATCCGATGTGCCGCCCCTGACCAGCCTTGCCGTGGTGGGCGGCGTGTTTGTGCTGCTGTCTGCCTTTACCCTGCATTTACTCCGTACCGGTTACAAATTACGTCACTGAAAGACTCTTAAATGGTCAACCCTGAATCCATCCAACACGACATCGCCGCCGGACTAGACTGCACCCACCTTGAGGTGAGCGGCGATGGTCATCACTTTGAAGCCATCGTGGTCAGCGCGGCTTTTGCGGGTAAAAGCCGCATTCAACAGCACCAATTGGTGTTTGCGACGCTGGGCGACCGGATGCGTGCAGAAATCCACGCCCTCTCGCTGAAAACCTTTACGCCTGACACTTGGGCTGCCCGCTGATACACCCCTGAAAGCTGCTATGGACAAACTCCGCATCGTTGGCAATGGCCCGTTAAATGGTGAAATCACCGTGTCGGGCGCGAAAAATGCCGCACTCCCTATTTTGTGTGCCAGCTTGCTGACCGCCGACACCCTTCGCCTGACCAATGTCCCGCAACTGCGCGACGTGCTGACCACCCAAAAGCTGCTGCAAGGCATGGGCGCACGGGTCATGACCGACAATGTGCATGAATTTGAAATCACCACCAGTGACCTGCACACGCTGACCGCCCCGTATGAGCTGGTGAAGACGATGCGGGCTTCTATCTTGGTGCTGGGGCCGACGCTGGCACGGTTTGGTGAGGTCAACGTGTCCTTGCCCGGCGGCTGCGCCATTGGCAGCCGCCCCGTGGACCAGCACATCAAAGGGCTGGTGGCGATGGGGGCGGACATCACCATTGAGCACGGCTATGTCAAAGCCCGTGGCAAGCTCAAAGGTGCGCACATCGTCATGGACGTGGTGACGGTGACCGGCACAGAAAACCTGCTGATGGCCGCCACACTGGCAGAAGGCACGACCATTTTAGAAAACGCGGCGCGTGAACCCGAAGTGACCGACTTGGCGGAATGCTTGGTCAAGATGGGCGCGAAAATCACCGGTATTGGCACGGATAAGCTAGTGGTCGAAGGCGTGGCACGTTTGCACGGTGCCGAGCACGCCATCATGCCGGACCGCATCGAAGCGGGGACGTTCTTGGTGGCGGCAGCGATTAGCCAAGGGCACGTTATTCTGCGCAATGCCCGCGCCAACAGCATGGAAGCGGTGCTGGATAAGCTGTCCGAAGCGGGCTGTGTGATTGAAGCGGGCGACGATTGGATTTCTTTGGACATGAAGCAGCGGCCTAAGGCGGTGAATATCCGCACCTTGCCTTACCCTGCTTTCCCCACCGATATGCAGGCGCAGTTTATGACGCTGAACGCCTTGGCCGACGGGGTCAGCCGGATGACGGAAACCATCTTTGAGAACCGGTTTATGCACGTCCCTGAGCTGAACCGCATGGGCGCAAAAATCGACACCGAGGGCAATATGGCGATGGTCACCGGCGTGGCGCGTTTGTCTGGCGCGACGGTGATGGCGACCGATTTGCGGGCTTCGGCCAGCTTGGTGATTGCGGGCTTGGTGGCCGACGGCGAAACGATTGTGGACCGGATTTACCACCTTGACCGTGGCTACGAGCATATCGAGCGGAAACTGGCCGGTGTGGGGGCGCAGATTGAGCGGGTGAGCTAAGAACCGGTTTACGATCTGCGAGGCTCGGGTGAGCCTGCGTTGAAATTCGCAAAAAAATGCTCATTGACCTCGTGTCAACTGCGCTTTTTTTGCGAATTTCGCCTTGGCTGACCCGTCGTTCGCCAGAACGTAAACAGGTTCTAACCCCGCATTTGGGCTGCTGTGGCGCGATGAAAAAAACGGACACCTTGCGGGGTGTCCGTTTTTTTTTTGGGGTGTTAGCGGGGTGCCCCACCCAGCCGTCCCTTCAGACCATCCAGAATGCCGCGCAGCATCATGCCAAAGTGCGCCCATCGTGGTCGTCCGACAAGGCTAAAAAACACCCATTTCTTGAGCAACTGCAGCGCATCGGAGCGTTTCCACGCGGCACTGATATAGGGCAGCGTTTGCAGATAGACCCCGTTGCGCAGCAGAAAATAATGGCGAAGCGGGCTGTGCATGGCGATTTCTTGCCCGCGCCATTTCACCACCTCGTCCCCAATGGCATGCAGTAGCCGTGCACTACCCACCCCGTAGAGCTGCCAGCCGTGGCTACGCAGACGCAAGCTCCATTCGGTATCAACATAGTTGATAAACAGCGCGTCTAAAAAACGACCGTTGTTCTGCCATGCCGCCAAGGGAAATAAGCAGCCGGAGGTAATCAAATGGTCCACTTCGACGCAAGTGCCCACTGTAGGCTGCACCCAGTGGCGTGCGCCGTGGATAGGCGCGAGAAAGTGGGAGAGCTTGCCGGTGCGTCGGTCGGCTTGCACCGGCCCCACCGCACCCACACGCTGCCCAGAAGCCGTCAGGTCGCCGTAAGCCGCCAGCAAGACCGCCACCATGTCGGGGGCGGGTTCGCTGTCTTGGTCAAAGGTGAGGATGTAGTCTGCCCCCTCGGCCTCCGCCCAGGCGCAGCCGTGGTTGAGTGCCGTGGCAATCCCAAGATTGTCGCCCAAGTAGTCAGATCGGAAGAGCAC